>Ga0210099_1000131_pt1 | contig 29130 bp, 19 predicted proteins | sample Joice_ThreeSqA_D_4_FD_184872 | JGI IMG/M metagenome (GOLD analysis project Ga0210099, IMG submission 184872) | Wetland microbial communities from San Francisco Bay, California, USA, that impact long-term carbon sequestration - Joice_ThreeSqA_D2... | ecosystem: Environmental > Aquatic > Marine >...
CTCAGCAGGCCCGAGACGTCGACATCGATGTGCTCGCCCATGGTGCGCACCGTGCGCGGATTCGCCGACAGCTTGATCACCGGCAGGATCGGGTTGCCGATGACGTTGCCTTGCCCGGTCGGGAACAGGTGCACCGCGAAACCCGCGGCCGCGCACAGCGTCACCATCTCCGCTGCCGCCGAAGAGGAATCCATGAACCACAGCCCGGGACCGGTCGGCGCCTCCGCCTTGTCGAGCACGCCGTCGACCACGCACTTGCGGCCGATCTTCTGGATGTTGCCGAGCGCTTTTTCCTCGATCGTCGTCAGCCCGCCCTCGATGTTGCCCTTGGTGGGCTGCGAATCCATGAGGTCGCTCGTCTTGTGGCGCTCGACGAGCGCCTGGTAGCGGTCGAACATGAACTGGAACTTCTTCCTGACCTCGTCATTCTTGCAGCGCGCGGCCACCAGATGCTCGCCGCCGGTGAGCTCGGTGGTCTCGCCGAAGCACAGCGTCACGCCCTGCGGGTAGAGCTTGTCGAAGGCGTTGCCGACCGTCGGGTTCGAGCCGCAGCCCGAGGTGGTGTCGGATTCACCGCACTTGGTCGAGACCCACAGTTCCTTCAACGGGCGCTCCTCGCGGCGCCGCTCGCCCGTAGCCTGCACGAATTCCTTCGCCGCCTTTGAGGCACGCTGGATCGTGTCGAGATCGCCGTGCTGCTCGATGCCGAAGTGCGCCACGGGCTTACCCGTCGCGCGAATCGCGTCGGCCACCTTCTTCGCCCAGCCCTCCTCGATGCAGATCACCACCACCGCGGCGACGTTCGGGTTGCAGCCGGTGCCGATCAGGGTGCGGAAATGCAGGTCGAGGTCGGCGCCGAACTGCAGCCGGCCGTAGGGATGCGGCAGCGCCAGCGTGCCCTTGATGTTGTTCGCCACCGCTTCGGCCGCCGCGTTCGAGATGTCGTCGACCGGCAGGATGATGACGTGATTGCGCACACCGACCCGGCCGTTCTCGCGCTTGTAGCCCCAGAAAGTGGCTTTCGAAAGGTCCATTGCCATGCCCGTCTCCCCGGCCTACCAGCGTTTTGTCTTGACGTTGTGTACGTGCAGGTGCTCGCCCTGCTTGATCGGCGCCACCACCTTGCCGATGTCCACGCCGTACTTGATCACCGTGTCGCCGGGCTTGTAGTCCTTGAGCGCCACCTTGTGACCGATCGGAATGTCGCTCTTGGCCTGGACCTTGAGGTCCTTGTCGTCCTCCATGATCCATCCGGCGAGCGTCTGACCCGCCTTGACGCCTTCCACGACCACCACGCCGACGCCGTCGCCCTCCTCATGCACCACAAATTGAATCATCGCTCGCCCCAGTGCCCCACTCGATGTCCGAAGGGCAGGTATTATCCACCGCAGCGACCCGTCGCGCGGCGTCAGCCGAGAAGGGTTTCGCTGCGTTAATCCCAAAATGCCGAATCGACGCGCATTTCTCCTGGCGCTGGGTGCCGCACTGCCGCTCGGGATGCGCGCGGCCTGGTCGTCGACCGTCCCGCGGTTCGCGCGCGACCCGTTCGCCCTCGGCGTCGCGAGCGGCTACCCCCGGCCGCGCGGCGTCGTGCTGTGGACACGGCTGATCACCGACTTCGCGCAACCCGACGGCGGGCTCGGTGCCGCGGTCATCCCGGTACGCTGGGCGGTTGCCGAAGACGATGCGATGCGCCGGATCGTCGCCGCCGGCACTGCGGAGGCATCGCCCGAGTGGGCCCACGCGGTCCACGTCGAGGTCGAGGGGCTCGAGCCCGATCGCTGGTACTGGTACCGCTTCGCGGCGGGCGACGCGCTGAGCCCGGTGGCGCGCACGCGCACCGCGCCCGCGGCGCACGCGCAGCCGGCGGCGCTGCGCTTTGCGTTCGCCTCCTGCCAGCAATACGAGCAGGGCTACTACGGCGCCTATCGCCACATCGTTGCCGACGCACCAGACCTCATCGTGTTTCTCGGCGACTACATCTACGAGTCGTCCTGGGGACGCGATCACCTGCGCGCACACGAAGCCGGCGAGCCGTACACCCTGCCCGAATACCGTATGCGCTACGCGCACTACAAGGCCGACCGGGACCTGCAGGCCGCGCACGCCGCCTGCCCGTGGATTGCGACCTGGGACGACCACGAAGTCGACAACGACTATGCCGCCGACCGGCCCGAGGACGGCATGGATCGCGCGCGCTTTCTCGCGCGCCGCGCGGCGGCGTACCGCGCCTACTACGAGCACATGCCGCTGCCTGCGCGCATGCGTCCGCGAGGGCCCGACATGCGGATCTACACCCAGCTCGGCTGGGGACGGCGCGCGCGTTTCTTCCTGCTCGACGACCGCCAGTACCGTAGCTGGCAGGTCTGCCCGCGCCGCGCCGGCGGCAGCAGCGTGGTCGATGCGGCGCGCTGCCCGCAGCTAAACGACCCGCAACGCTCGATGCTCGGCGCGCGCCAGGAAGCCTGGCTGTCGCAGGCGTTCGGCAGATCGCAGGCGCAGTGGAATTTCCTCGCCCAGCAAACGCTCATGGCGCAGGCCGCCCGCAGGCGCGGCGAGGCGCGCCGCTTCTGGACCGACGGCTGGGACGGCTATCCGGTGGCGCGGCGCAGGCTGCTCGCCGACGTTCAGGCCCGAGCGCTATCGAATCCCATCGTGATCGGCGGCGACGTGCATTACCACGCGGTCGCCGATCTCAAGGTCGATTTCGACGATCCGCAGGCCCCCGTCGTGGCGAGCGAATTCTGCGGCACGTCGATCACGTCGCAGGCGCGTTCGCAAAAGTCGCTCGACGCCATGCTTGCCGAGAACCCGCATCTGAAGTTCGGCGACGCGCGCCATCGCGGCTATGTGCGCGTCAGCCTGTCGGACAGGGATTTGCGCGCGGACCTGCGCGCCATGGAAAGCGTGCAGCGGCCCGACGCGGCCTGCAGCACGCTCGCAAGCTTCGTGGTCGAGAACGGCCGACCCGGTCCGCAGCGGGACTAAAAGGCAAAAAAGGGGTCAGACCCCTGTGGATAAAGTACGTAAGCACGCGTCAGCGGACAACGATCTCACGATGCTGCATTGCGGCCGCTGTTCGCCGCATTGCAGCGTCGGGAGACAAAATCGGCAATCGACCTAAGACGCCGCTCGTCGAAGGCAGCTTTGTCTCGCGTCCTTGCGCATCGCCGAAAGAGCACCGGCAATGCGCAAGAACACGAGATCGATATCCAATGACGAACGTGATCTTAAGATTTGGGCTTATTTGCAGCGCAGATTCGCCAGCGAATTCTCGATCGGCTTCGAACAGTCCTGCTCGCTCACCAGCCGGTCGGGCGCCATTTCCGGCACCCAGCGCCTGTCCTCGAACCCGGAGCCGGGTGCCCAGACTTCGCTGTAAGGACCGTGAAAAGCAAATCCGAGCAGCGCGATCCCGGCAAGCGCACCCCAGGCCGAGCTGCTCGCGAAGTAGGCGTTCACCGAGCCCGCGTAGGCGCTGGTGCCGACGGGCACCGAGGTCACCGTGTACCCGCCGGTGTGGATGGTGGTGATCGACTGCGCCGCGCAGCCGGCCAGCGACGCCGTCACGACCAGAGCCGCGAGAATTCGCATGCAAGGATTCTACGTCGCCGCGCAGGCGCGGCCGAGCCGGTCGTTGACCGCGGCCCACTCGGGCGCCTCCGGCGGCGACTCGATGAGAATCGCATCGCAACCGCTGGCGTCGAGCGCACGCAAAGTCGCATAGAGTTTCTGCGCGTAGGTCTTCGGCTCGCGCGGCATGCGCCGCCAGGCGCGCACGCGCGCATCCGGCCGCGAGAAGGCGAGCACCGCGAGCGCGCCGCGCGCGGCGTCGATTTCGCGCTCGAGCGCATGCGGCGCGACGAGGCGCGCAGGGCTGCGGGGTGCATAGTGCCGCTCGAGCCCGCCCGAGTGACGCGGCCCCGCGCCGCCCGCCGCCGCTTTTTCGATCACCGGCTCGCCCAACAGCGCTTCGAGCGCTGCCTGGTCGATCGCGCCGGGCCGCAGCAGCACCGGGCGCGCGTCCGACAGGCCCGACAAGTCGACGATCGTGGACTCGATGCCGATCGCGCTCGTTCCGCCCTCGAGCACGCAATCGACGTCGCCGCCGAGATCGGCACGCACGTGCGCCGCGCTCGTCGGCGAGAGCTGGCCGAAGCGATTCGCAGACGGCGCCGCGACGCCGCCGCCGAAGGCCCGCAGCAGCGCCTGCGCCACCGGATGCCCCGGCACGCGAACGCCGACGCTGTCCTGGCCGCCGGTGACGAAGTCGGCCGCCTTCGCCGAGCGCCTGAGAATGAGCGTCAACGGCCCAGGCCAGAACGCGGCGGCGAGCTTGTTCGCCGCCGGGGGCAGCGCGCGTGCCCAGGCAAACGCCTGCGCCGCATCGGCGAAGTGCACGATCACCGGATGGTCGGCGGGCCTGCGCTTGACTGCGTACAGGCGCGCCATCGCCGCGGCGCTCGAGGCATCCGCCCCCAGGCCGTAGACGGTCTCGGTGGGAAAGGCGACCAGCCCGCCGCGCGCGAGGATCTCCGCGGCGCGCCGGACCTCCGGGCTCACAGCTTGAGCGGCGCCGTCTTGAGGACCGCCTCGGTCTGCCGTGCGCGGAAGGTCTGCAGCTTTTTCGTCATCTCCGTGTCGGCGAGCGCGAGCAGCGCGACGGCGAACAGCGCCGCGTTCGCGGCGCCCGCCTCGCCGATCGCGAAGGTCGCCACCGGAATGCCCTTCGGCATCTGCACGGTGGACAGGAGCGAATCGAGTCCCTGAAGGTGCTTCGAAGGCATCGGCACGCCGAGCACGGGCAGCGTGGTGTGCGCCGCGACCACGCCGGCGAGGTGCGCCGCGCCGCCTGCCGCAGCAATGATGGCTTTCACGCCGCGCTTGGCCGCGCCCTCGGCCCACTCGGCGACCTGCTTCGGCGTGCGGTGCGCAGACATCGCCTTCGCCTCGTAGCTGACGCCGAATTCCTCGAGCATCTTCGCCGCCGCCTTCATCGTCTCCCAGTCCGAGGTGGACCCCATCACGATGCCGATCATCTGAGCTTTCTCCCTGTCAGGCGCTCGAGCGCCTCACGGTACTTTTCGGAGGTCTTCGCGATCACCTCGGCCGGCAGTTTCGGCGCCGGCGGGGTCTTGTCCCAGTCGAGCGTTTCGAGGTAGTCGCGCACGTACTGCTTGTCGAACGAAGGCGGGCTCGTGCCCTCGCGGTAGGAATCGGCCGGCCAGAAGCGCGACGAATCCGCGGTCAGCACCTCGTCGATCAGCACGAGGGTGCCGCGATCGTCCAGGCCGAACTCGAACTTGGTATCCGCGATGATGATCCCCTTCGTCGCGGCGAAGTCCGCTGCTTCGCGATAGAGGCGGATGCTGGCCTCCCGCACCCGCGCGGCCAGATCCTTGCCGATCAGCCGCTCGGTCTCGGCGAAAGAGATGTTCTCGTCGTGGCCTTCCTCAGCCTTGGTCGCCGGGGTGAAGATCGGCGCTGGCAGCTTCTGCGCCTGCCGCAGTCCCGCGGGCAGCTTGATGCCGCACACCGCACCGGTCTGCTGATAGTCCTTCCAGCCCGAGCCGATCAGGTAGCCGCGCACCACGGCCTCGATCGGCAGGGGCTTCAGCCGCTTGACGACGATCGACCGGCCGCGCAGCTGCGCTTTTTCGTCTTCGTCCGCGACCACGCTTTGCGGGTCGATCCCGGTCAGCTGATTGGGCACGACCGGCGCGAGCCGCTCGAACCAGAAGTTCGCCATCTCGGTGAGCACGCGTCCCTTGTCGGGGATCGGGTCGGGCAGCACGACATCGAAAGCCGACAGGCGGTCGCTCACCACGATGAGCAACTTGTCTGCGCCAACGGCGTAGATGTCGCGCACCTTGCCGCGGCCGATGCGCGGCAGGCTTTTGAGGTTCGACTCGAAGAGTGCTTGCACGGTGCGCGGTTCGTCATCGATGGGGGCGCGGCGGAAAATAACATGGCCCGGGCGCGGGCGCACCGGGCCACGTGAACGCGGTGGGGCGTCCGCGCGTCTAGGCGGCCCGGCGCTCCAGTTCGGGCTTCCACTTGCCCTGCGCCGCAAGCCCGTTCATGTGCGCGCGGTGATAGAACGCCTGCTGCGCAGCGTCCCGGTTCGCGGCCTGCCCTTTCCAGGCCTTCAGCGGCGGGTTCTGCAGCGCGCGTGAATAAGAGAACGTGAGCGGCCAGGGCAGCCCCGGCATCGCGGCCATCGCATTCAGGTGCGCGGTCGCGTCGAGGTCGGATTGCCCGCCCGAGAGGAACACGACGCCGGGCTGCGCCGCGGGCACGGTGCGTTTGAGCACCCGCAGGCTGCGCTCCGCAACTTCCTGCACCCCGGCCTGGCGCGGGCAGTCTTTGCCCGAGACGACCATGCTCGCCTTGAGGATGGTGTACTCCGGCGCGACGTTGTACGCGGCGAGCGCGGCATAGGTCGCCCGCAGCGTCGCCTCGCTCACCGCCTCGCAGCGCTCGACCGTGTGGCTGCCGTCGAGCAGCACCTCGGGCTCGATGATCGGCACGATGGACGCCGCCTGGCAGGCCGCCGCATAGCGCGCCAGCGCATGCGCGTTGGCATAGATGCAGGTGTGCGAAGGGATGGCTTCGCCGATGGTGATCACGGCGCGCCACTTGGCGAAGCGCGCTCCGAGCTTGAAGTACTCCTCGAGCCGCTTCGACAGACCGTCGAGACCCTCGGTCACCTTCTCGCCGTGCGCGAGCGGGATGTCGACGGTGCCCTTGTCGACCTTGATACCGGGGATGATGCCCTTGCGCGCGAGGCTGTCGGCAAACGGCGTGCCGTCGTCGGCCTTCTGGCGGATCGTCTCGTCAAAAAGAATGACGCCCGAGATGAACTTCTCCACGCCCGGGGTGGAGAACAGCAGGCCGCGGTAGCTGCGGCGGTTTTCCTCGGTACAGGCGACACCGATCGACTGAAAGCGCTTCTCGCATGTGCCGGCGGATTCGTCCGCGGCCAGGATGCCCCGGCCCTTGGCGACCATCGCGGCCGCCGTCTTCGCAAGCAGTGCCTTGTCCATAGGATCCTCGATGAGTGCGTTGACTGGTTTACAGCGCTGGGTTGCAGCAGATTGCGCCTTGTAGCTCGTATACGCTCGTATACGCTCGTATACATATACGAGGACGAGGCACGAAGCGCCGGCTGCGAACGATGCAGCAGCGCCGATTTTACGCGCTGCGCCACGGCTTCGGAACTCCGCGGCACGATCGCAGGTCAACACCAGGCAGGCCCAGTTGTGGGACAATCGCGCCCGCTCACGCCCGGAACGGAACCCGCGATTGCGGCGGGCCGGCACCGTTCGCCGCGGCGGCGCGCGCAGGCTGCGCGCGCCCGTTGAACTCGGGGATCGATCTCCACGTGCCGCGAAGAATTGGATCCGGCTCTGCTCGGAATTTATAACGCCATGATACAAATCGAGAATCTCGTCAAGACGTTCGGCGCGAAGCGCGCCGTCGACGGCGTGTCATTCGCGGTCGAGCGCGGCGAGGTGCTCGGCTTCCTCGGTCCGAACGGGGCGGGAAAGTCGACCACGATGCGCATGGTGACCGGCTTCATCCCGCCGACCGAGGGGACGGTGCGAATCGATCGCTACGACGTCGTCGATTCGCCGCTCGCGGCGAAGCGCCTGATCGGCTACCTGCCCGAGGCGGCGCCGTCGTACTCGGACATGACCGTCGAGGGCTTTCTCTCGTTCGCCGCCGACGTGCGCGGCCTCGCCGGCGATGCGAAAAAGCGCGCGATCGGACGCGTCGTCGAGCGCTGCTTTCTCGAATCGGTGATCAAACAGTCGATCGATACGCTGTCCAAGGGCTACCGGCACCGCACTTGTCTCGCGCAGGCCTTGATCCACGATCCCGAAGTGCTCATCCTCGACGAGCCCACCGACGGCCTCGATCCGAACCAGAAGCACGAGGTGCGCAACCTGATCCGCGAGCTCGGCGCCTCGAAGGTGATCGTCTTCTCGACGCATATCCTGGAAGAGGTGGACGCAGCCTGCACGCGGGCGATCATCATCGACCGCGGCAAGATCGTCGCCAATGGCACCCCCGACGAATTGCGCGCGATGTCGGATCTCGCTGGTGCGGTGACCCTGCATGCGAGCGGCGTCGACCTCGAGACGATGGCGCGCACGCTCTCCGCGCTCGAGGGCGTGGTTCGCGTCGAGGTCGTCGACGGCGCGTTGCGCGCCTATCCGCAGGACAAGGCGAACGCCGGGGCGCTCGCGGGCGCGATCGTCGAGCGCGCCGCGCGCGAGCGCTGGCGGCTCGACCTGGTGCGCACCGAGGAAGGTCAGCTCGACGAAGTCTTCCGCCGCATCACGCTTCCGGACACGGTCAAGGGGCCCGGCCGATGAGCCCCAGGAATCTGGTCTGGACGATCGCCCGGCGCGAGCTTGCGAGTTACTTCGCTTCGCCGGTGGCCTACGTGTTTCTGGTCATTTTCCTGCTGCTCACCGGCTTTTTCACCTTCACCGCAGGGGCGTTCTTCGAGCGCGGCGAGGCGAGCCTGGCGTCGTTCTTCCTGTGGCATCCCTGGCTGTACCTGGTGCTGGTTCCCGCGGTCGGCATGCGCCTGTGGTCCGAGGAACGGCGCGCCGGCACGCTCGAGCTGCTGTTCACGTTGCCGATCGCGCCCTGGCAGGCGATTCTCGGCAAATTTCTCGCGTCCTGGATCTTCCTCGCGATCGCGCTCGCGCTCACCTTCCCGGTGGTCCTCACGGTGAACATCCTCGGCGCGCCGGACAACGGCCAGATCCTCGCCGGCTACCTGGGCAGCCTGCTCATGGCGGGCGCCTACCTGGCGGTGACCTGCATGACCTCGGCAATGACGCGCAACCAGGTCGTGTCCTTCATCCTGTCGATCGTCATCCTGCTGTTTCTGATCCTCGCGGGATTCACCCCGGTGACGGACCTGCTGGTGCGCTGGGCGAACCCGGCGGTCGTCGATACGGTGGCGGCGTTTTCGTTCATGACGCACTTCGACGCCTTCCAGCGCGGCGTGCTCGACTCGCGCGACGCCCTTTATTTCCTGTCGGTGATCGGCTTCGCGTTGTTCGCCACCGGCGTGGTGCTGCGCAATTACCGCTCGGGCTGACGCCATGAAGAACAGGAACCCCTGGCTTTACTCGACATTCGGGCTCGTCGCCCTGCTGCTCGTTCTCGTCGCGCTCAACTATCTCGCCTCGGCGGCGGCCGTGCGCGTCGATCTCACCCAGGGCAAGCTCTATACGCTGTCCGACGGTACCCGCCGCATCCTCGCGCGGCTCGAAGCGCCGGTGAAGCTGAAGCTCTATGTCAGCCAGGGCGAGGCGATGCCCTTGCCGATGCGCAGCTTCGCCAAGCGGGTGGAGGACATGGTCGACGAGTTCGCGGCGGCGGCAAACGGCAAGCTGTCGGTCGAGCGCTACAACCCGAAGCCCGATTCCGACGAGGAAGACGCAGCGCAGCTCGACGGCGTCGAGCCGCAGCAGCTCGCGAGCGGCGACGTGTTCTACCTCGGCATTGCGGTGAGCCAGCTCGATCGCAAGGAGGCGATTTCGAGCGTCAGTCCGCGGCGCGAGCGCTTGCTCGAGTACGACCTCACCCGCGCGATCGCGCGGGTCGGCAGCGCGGCGCGGCCGAAGGTCGGCGTCATGGCGGGGCCGCCGGTGCTCGGCGCGGGCTTCAATCCCATGACGCGCCAGCCGGCCGAGCCCTGGACGCTCGCCACGGAGCTGAAGCGCGACTTCGACATCACCCAGATTCCGCTCAGCGCCAGTGAGATCCCGAAGGACATCGGCGTCCTGCTCGTCATCCACCCGCGCAACATCCAGCCGCGGACCGAATACGCACTCGATCAGTTCGTGCTGCGCGGCGGCAAGCTCATCGCCTTCGTCGATCCGTACGCCTATTTCGACGCGCAGCAGGGCATGCCCGGCATGCCCCCGATCGGCACCAGCTCGAGCCTGCCGACGCTGTTCAAGGCCTGGGGCGTCACCCTGCCGGACAACAAGCTGATCGCCGACATGGAATACCGCTCGGGCGCCGGCCAGCGCGAAACGCTGACCGTGCTTTCGCTCAATCGCACCGCATTCAATCGCGATGACGTGGTCACCAGCCAGATCGAATCGCTGCTCTATCCCTGGGGCGGCGCCTTCGAGGTCAAGCCGGCCGAAGGCCTGAAGGCCCAGACCCTGGTGCACAGCTCGAACAACTCGATGATGGTCGACAGCGCGAAAGCCACGGCCTCGGGCGACGCGGCGCTCAAGGGCTTCCTGCCCGACGGGCGCGAGAAAGCCCTTGCGATCCGCCTGAGCGGCCTGTTCAAGACCGCATTCCCCGACGGCCCGCCGCCCGATCCCGCCGCAAAGGACGACAAGGACGCAAAGGCCGCGATCGCCGCGGCCGGTACGCCGCAGCGCAAGCAGGCGGACAAGCAAAACTCGGTGCTCCTCGTCGCCGACATGGATCTGCTCGCCGACCCCGCCGCGGTCGAGGTTCAGGAGCTGTTCGGGCACAAGGTCGTCGTGCCGTCCAACGGAAACCTCGCCCTCGCGCTCGGCATGGTCGAGCAGGTTGCCTCTGGCGACGAGCTGATCTCGCTGCGCAGCCGTGCGGCGGCATTCCGACCGCTGACCGTCGTGCGCGCACTCGAGGCCGAAGCCGCCAAGCAGTACTACGGCAAGATCGGCGCGCTCGAAGCCGAGCTGCAGAAAACGAGCGACAAGCTCGAGGCCCTGCAGGGTCCCAAGGGCGCCTCGGGCTCGGGACAGATTCTGAGCGCCGAGCAGCAGGCCGCGCTCGAGCGTTTCCGCAAGAGCGTCGCGCAGACGCGCAAGGAGCTCAAGGCGGTGCGCAAGAACCTGCGCAAGGACTCCGAGGCACTCGCGTTCTGGACCAAGGTGGCCAACATCGCCCTGCCGCCGCTCGTGGTCGCACTGTTCGGACTCGGCGTCGCCCTCCTGCGGCGGCGCCGCGCCCGGCGCACGCCTCCGGCGGGAACGGCCCAATGAGCGGCCGCGGCCTCGCGATCCTCATCGTGCTGGCGCTCGTGCTCGGCGGCGGCGCGCTGCTGCTGCACCAGCAGCAGCGCGGACGCGAAGCGAGCAATGTCGCGACGCTCGGCCAGCCGGTGCTGAAAGACCTGAAAGCAGCCGACATCGCTGCGATCCGCATCGCGGCCCCGGGCGGCACGCTCAGCATTGCGCACAAGGACGGTCGCTGGACGATCGCCGAGCGTGACGGCTTCCCGGCCGACCTCGAGAAGGTGCGCGCCTTCGTGCTGAAGGCGATCGAGCTCAAGGTCGGCCAGAGCGAACCGATCGGCGCCAGCGACCGCGCGCGCCTCGGCTTGAACGCATCCGGCGAAGGCGCCGGCACCCGAGTGAGCTTCGAAGCCGCCGACGGCAAGCCGATCGCGGCGCTGATCGTCGGTCATCAGTATTTCAAGGCGCGGCCGGACGACCCCGACACGGCTTCGGCAGACGGCCGCTTCGTGATGCGTGCCGACGACCCCAAGACGATGCTCATCGTGTCCGATCCGCTCCCGCAGGTATCGATCGAGACGGCGAAGTGGATCGACCGCCGCGGCATTGCCGCCGACGCGGTGAAGACGCTGGCGGTGCAGCTCGCAGACGGCGAGCACTGGAAGATCGCGCGGGAGAGCGAAGACGCCGCCTGGTCGCTCGACGGCGAGATTCCTGCGGATCAGCAGTTGGCGGTGACCAAGGCGAATGCCGCGTCGTATTCGATGAGCCTGCTGGAAATCGACGACGTGCTGCCCGCGAGCACGGGACCGGCCGACACCGGCCTGGACAAGCCGAGTCTGGTCACCGCAACGACCTTCGACGGCCTGACCTACACGCTGAAGATCGGCAAGCTGATCGACGGCAAGTATCCCGTGACGGTGGCCATCGACGGCGCGCTGCTCAAGCGGCCGCGCACGGTCAAGGCGAACGAAAACGAAGCCGACAAGGCGAAGCTCGACAAACAGCACGCCGAGCGCCTCGCGAAGCACGAGCAACGCCTGGCGCGCGAAAAGGCGCTCGTGGGACGCGTGCTGATGATCGCGAAGATCAAGCTCGACGACATCCTGCAGAAGCGCGCGACCTTCCTCGAGAAGAAGGAAGAAAAGAAGGACGAGAAGAAATAGGCGTGACAAAGTCGGCACTCGGCCTGCCGCCGCTTGACGCAGGTCAAAGACGGCTGGAAATCTGCACGGCCCCTGCGATCCGCGTCGCACAATGCCTGCCATCGGAGGTCCCGTATGGCACAGATCACTGACCGCATCGACAACGTCACCCGCATCCCTGCGGCGTATCTCAAGGCCCGCCTGCCGGCACCAAAGAGCGTCAAGATTGAAATATCGCCGCGCTGCAACTATCGCTGCGGCTTCTGCGCGCTGCGCTCGCGCGAGGTGCAGCCCAAGTGGGACATGGACTTCGCGCTGTTCAAGCGCATCACGCGCGAGATGCGCGATGCCGGCGTCGAGGAGATCGGCGTGTTCTATCTCGGCGAGTCGTTCATGAATCCGCGTCTGCTGGTCGACTGCATCGGCTACCTCAAGCGCGAGATCGCGATGCCCTACGTGTTTCTCACCTCCAACGCGTCGATGGCGTTCCCGGAGGCCGCCGAGGCCTGCATGCAGGCCGGGCTCGACTCGCTCAAGTGGTCGGTGAACGCCGCGGACGAGACGCAGTTCGAAAGCGTCATGGGCGTGTCGGGCAAGCTGTTTCATCGCGCGCTCGAGAACATTGCCGCGGCATGCGAGGCGCGCCGGCGCGGCGGATATGCCACGGGCCTTTACGCGTCGTCCATTCGTTACGACGGAGAGCAGCAGGAACGCATGGAGCAGCTGCTCAGCGAGCGCGTGCGCCCCTACGTCGATCAGCACTACTGGCTGCCGCTGTATTCGATGGGCGCCTTCGCCACGCAGCGCGAGGAGCAGCTCGGCTACCGGCCGACGGCGGGCAATCAGGGCCGCATCGGCGCGCTGCGCGAGCCGCTGCCCTGCTGGTCGGCGTTCACCGAGGGCCACGTGACCGCCGAGGGCAAGCTGTCGGCCTGCTGTTTCGACGCGACGGCGAACTGGACGATGGGCGATCTCACCCGCGAATCGTTCATGGACGCCTGGAATTCGGCGGCCTTCGTCGCCCTGCGCGCGGCGCACCTCAAAAAGGACGTGCGCGGCACGGTCTGCGAAACCTGCATCGCCTACAGCTGATCGGGCACCGCCGGAATCGACCCGCGGGCTTCCCCGGCCCCGCGGGATGCTGCTGAATCCGCCCTATCCAGTCCGACAGCCCACGTACCTTCGCGCCTACCGGCAGACGTTCTTCAGAACACCTCCCAAGGGGGACTCCGACGGCGTGGGCGTTCTCCAGGACTTTCGTCCACGCGGCCCACGCAGGATCGGGCGTGCAGAACCCACTCTCACGCGGGGAAGCCACCAAAGGGAGCGATAACCAGAATCTGAAGAACGTTAGTCGTCCCACGGCCACCATGATTTGCCTGGCCTACGGCAATGGAGGGGGCGATAGTCATTCTCAAGGGTTCCGCCAGTGCAATCCCAGTCGCCTACCGATTTTTCCCATACGGGTCGAAAAACAAGCGTCGCCGACCCGTGCTGAGAGACACCGAAAGTGGTTACGACGATCTCCGTCGGCGTCAACGTGATCTCGTAGCTCAGCTTTACCTTCTCCAGCGTATCGTGAATATCCCAATCGACCTCATCCCGTTCCTTGGCCTTCGCTTCTTGTGGCGTGGTGGGCACCTTTCCAGAGTTGAGGTAGTACAGACGCATCTGCGCCAACTCAGGAATCGCACGCCACACGAACGCCTGCTTCGAGACCGAATCTTTCACATGGCCCATGTAGAGGGCCGACCCAATCATGCAGGATGCAGGAAGGAGCACAACGCAGGCCACAATGAGCAGCGGGCGAATATTCTTTCGATCGTTCTCGCCGGAGCTCAATGTCGGACCCTTTCCGATCGACGATCGCTTCGGATCATTGGCGCGCGCTGTTGCCGATCACGAATCGAGCGACGTACTACCGGAAACGGTTGCCGGAGAATCGCTTCCTATCCGGCGCATCGATGCCGGACAGTCTCACCCGGAAAGCCTGTTGGTCAACCAAAATGGTCGGTGTGTCTCCGTCCGAGACCTTGATCAGCTTGCCGACCAACGCCTCCGCATGAACAGGACCCGCACAGACCAGCTGCAGGCATACCAGCACTTCTCGCCATTTCGCGGCGCAGCAGACGATGCGTCTTGCCGGACCTGCGCTCATTCGGTCGGGCTGCTGGACGGACACCACCTGTTCTGTCAACGCGCCAGGATCGTTCCCGTTTGCCCGTGCGGGTCGTGGGAGCGCACGGCGGCGCAGCTCGAGGGGGGAGGCGGCGATACCTAGGCGAATCGATTCGTCGCTGAAGCCCCGGCGGCTCGCTCGCACTCTGTATTCAGGCGGCGGATTAAAGCATCAATCCGGCCGCGAATTCGGAACAGCCCGCCGATCCGCCGCCAGCTCTGCCTGTTGCGCCGCCTTTACGCTCGCGCGAGCGCCGATCCTGCCGAGGTAGGCGACGAGATGCGGCCACGGCGAAGTATCGATCTCGTGCAGCTTCGTCCACATGACGATGGTGTAGCAGTAGGCATCGGCAACCGTGAAGTCCGGCCCGGTCAGGTACTCCCGATCGGCGAGCTGATCGTTCAACCACAGCAAACGGCGACTCAGGTTATCGCGGGCGATTTGACGATACGCCTCGGGTGTGTTCGCTCGAAATAGGGGCGTGAACCCCTTGTGCAGTTCCGCGCCGATGAAGCTGAGCCACTCCAGGACCCGATAGCGCTCCAGCGAGTTGGCCGGCGGCAGGAGGCGGCTCTCGGGCCGCCCATCGGCAAGGTACTGCACGATGACAGATCCTTCGGTGAGGAACTGGTCGTCGGGCAGCCGCAGGGTGGGTACCTGCCCCTTGGGATTGATCCGGTAATAGTCAGACCCGTCGCGAAGACGCTTGGCACGGACATCAACCCATTCGAGCTCCAGCGGGATCTGCAGTTCGCGTGCCACGATGTCGACGGCGAGGGAGCACGCATGTGGTGCGAGATAGAGCTTCATGTGCCGTTTCTTCTCAGCGGTTGCTGTCTCACGCATACGGAGAGGGAAATCGAACGATCCTGGCCGTGCACCCATTCGGTTCCCTCGAACGGGGCCTCCAGCGCATGTTACCTCCGGCCATCGGCTGCCTGGGCGATGACCGCTCCTGGCCGGTTGCCGTCGGTCGAGCTACCTGGATAGCGGACCTTCAGCTGAGTCGGCGGACAGTTAAACCCGATGCGTAGAGCGCAGTGCTCGTTCGCCTGTCTTGGCGCGCCTCTGGGTATCAATTCGCAAGTACTCTGAGCCTTGCGCTCGCGACACGCGTCGCCTGCGCCTGCGCGTGATGGGGTAGGATTGAATGGCTCCATCAAGGTAACGCTCTCCCGCCTCAACGTGGCTGGGTAGGCGTTAAACCAAGGAAGAAATGATGGGCACAGTGATGGGTAAATCTGTCCCCGAAACTTTAATGCGCTGATTCATTTAGTGAAATAAACCGGGACGGGCAGGTGCTATAACTGCCCACGGGCCCCGCGCGCGGGCCGCCCGGCGTTACTCAGCTGTCGACCAAGGAGGAGGAGCCCGTGGGCAGCCATTCCATCGAACACATCAGGACCATTGCGCTCGTCGGTCAGTCGGGGTCCGGCAAGACCACGCTGACCGAGGCGCTGCTGGCGCAGGCGGGCGCGATTCCCGCTGCCGGCAGCGTCGAGCGCGGCTCGACCGTCTGCGACTACACGCCGCTCGAAAAGGAGCTGCAGCACTCGCTCAAGCTCGCGATCGCGAGCTTCGAGGTGAAGGACGGCGATCAGGCGACGCAGGTGCACCTGCTCGATACGCCGGGCTACGCCGACTTCCTCGGCCACTCGCTGCCGGCGCTGGCGGCGGTGGAGACCGCGGCCATCGTGGTGAACGCACAGAACGGCGTCGAGATGATGACCGGACGCTTCATGCACTGGGCCGAGCAGCGCGGCCTCGATCGCATCATCATCGTCAACCGGATCGACGCCGAGAACGTCGACCTGCCTGCGCTGCTCGAATCGATTCAGGCGAGCTTCGGCAAGGAATGCCTGCCGCTCAACCTGCCGGCGGGCGGCGCGAGCCGGGTGTCGGACTGCTTCTTCGCGCCGTCGGGCGAGGCTGATTTCTCCTCGGTCGAGGACGCGCACCGCCAGCTCGTCGACCAGGTGGTCGAGATCGACGAGGACCTGATGGCGGAATACCTCGATAAGGGTGAAATCTCGCCGGCGGCGCTGCACGAGCCGCTCGAGCGCGCGTTGCGCGAAGGCCATCTCATCCCGGTCGTGTTCACCTCGGCGAAGACCGGCGCGGGCATCAAGGAGCTGCTCGAAGTCATCGTCAAGCTGCTGCCCAACCCGGCAGAAGGCAATCCGCCGACCTACATCAATACGCCGGGCGACGGCAGCGCCGCGACCGCGCTCAGCACGCAGCCGGATCCGGCGCAGCACGCGCTTGCGCACGTGTTCAAGATCGAGATCGATCCCTATGTCGGGCGGCTCGCGGTTTTCCGCGTGCATCAGGGACGCATCGCCTCGGGCTCGCAGCTCTACGTCGGCGAGGGCAAGAAGCCGATCAAGGCGGCGCACCTGTTCCGGCTGTGCGGCAAGACCCAGACCGAGGTGCGCGAGGCGCTGCCCGGCGACATCTGCGCCATCGCCAAGGTCGATGACATCGCCTTCGACCACGTCCTGCACGATTCGGTCGAGGACGCCCATATTCACGCGCGGCCGCTCGAGCTGCCAGCCGCGGTTTTCGGCCTGGCGCTGCAGGCAAAAAAGCGCGGCGACGAGCAGAAGATCTCCGACGTCCTGCACCGCCTCACGGCCGAGGATCCCTGTCTCAAGATCGAGCACAACAGCCAGGCGAACGAAACGGTGATGCGCGGCCTGGGCGAGCTGCACCTGAAGACGATGCTCAACAAGGTGGCGACGCAGTACAAGCTCGAGCTCGACACGAAGCCGCCCTCGATTCCCTACCGCGAGACGATCATCGCCAAGGCCGAGGGCCACAGCCGGCACAAGAAACAGACCGGTGGCGCGGGCCAGTTCGGCGAAGTGTTCCTGCGCGTGGAGCCGCTCGCGCGCGGCGCGGGGTTCGAGTTTCTCGACCAGACGAAAGGCGGCGTGATTCCCAACCAGTTCATCCCGGCGGTCGAGAAGGGGGTGCGCGCGGTGATGGACTCGGGCTTCGTCGCGGGCTATCCGCTGCAGGACGTCCGGGTCGTCGTTTATGACGGCAAGCACCATCCGGTGGACTCGAAGGAAGTCGCATTCGTCTCCGCCGGGCGCAAGGCCTTCATGGACGCGCTCGGCAAGGCGCGCGCCATCGTGCTCGAGCCGATCGTAAACGTCGACGTGGTCGTCCCCGAGGGCAACATGGGCGACATCGCGGGCGACCTGGCGGCGCGCCGCGGCCACATCAAGGGGCAGGACGCGCCACGCCCGGGGACCGTGCAGGTCGCGGCGCAGGCGCCGCTCTCGGAACTGGAGAACTTCCCGTCGCGGCTCAAGGCGCTCACCGCGGGCCACGGCTCGTACACCCTGGAATTCAGTCACTACGAGCCCGCGCCGCCGCCGCTGCAGGCGAAACTCGTCGAGCAGCACAAGCCGGCGCACGTCGAGGATTGAGCGGACCGGGCGCGACGGGCGCGTGACTGCTGCGGCGCGACTGCATCACGACCGCGTCGGCGCGGGCGCGCCGGCGCTCCTGTTCGTGCACGGCTTCGGCTGCAGCCGCACGGACTGGGCGGCGCAGCTCGCGCATTTCGCGCCGACGCATGACTGCGTCGCCTGCGACCTGCGCGGCCACGGGGAGACGCCCGGCCGCGCCGAGGACTGCTCGATCGAAACCTACGGCGCAGACGTCGCCGCGCTGCTCGACGCGCTCGACCTTGCCCAGGCCGTGCTCGTCGGCCACAGCATGGGCTGCCGCGTGGCACTGCAGGCGGCGCTCGACGCCCCGCAACGCGTCGCCGGGCTGGTGCTCGTCGACGGCAGCCGCATCGGCGCAGGCGATCCCGTCGCCGCCGAAGCCTCGGCGGCTCGGGCCGTGGCGGCAGCCGGCTATGCGCGCTTCGCGCAAGGTCTGTTCGACGGGATGTTCCTGCCGACGAGCGACCCGGCGCTGCGCAAGCGCATCGTCGCGCGCGCGCAGGCGGTGCCCGAAGCCGTCGGCGCGGCGCTGTTCGCGCGCTTCGTCGCCTGGGACGCACGCGACATGGAGCGCGCGCTTGCAGCCGTGCGCCGGCCGCTGCTCGTCATCCAGAGCACCTACCTGAACAGCGAGCGCCTGCGCGTGCCGCTCGAACCCGGAGCGACCATGCCGTGGTTCGACCTGGTGCGCGCGAACTGTCCGCAGGCGCGCGTCGAGATCGTCACCGGCGTCGGCCACTTTCCACAGATCGAGGCCGCCGAGCGGGTCAACGCGCTGATCGAGGAATTCTTGGCGACGTCCTAGCGCGCTTGTGCGACGTGCAGCGCCGCGGTGCGGCCGAACACGGCGCCGCGCAGGACCGAGGTCGCGCCGTTGTAGGTCTGGTGGTACAGGCCCACCGTCTCGCCCGCGGCGTACAGCCCCGACATCACGCGGCCGTCGCAGTCGAGCACCTGCGCCTGCGTGTTGACCTTCAGCCCGCCGAAGGTGAAGCAGTTCGCCGAAATGATCGGATAGGCGCGAAACGGCGGCTTCGCGATCGGCCGGCTCCAGTGAGACTTCTCGATGCCGAGGCCGCGCGTGGCGAGGCCGTCGGGCTGAAACGGCTCGAAACCGTCCGCATCGCGCGGGCAGGCGCGGTTGAACGCCTCGAGCGTGGCGAGCGCGCGCGCCGGCAGGCCGAGGGCTTCGACGAGGCCCGCGAGCGTCGGCGCTTCGACCGGCGGGACGTCCGAGCGGATCGCGGTCTTCCAGCGCGGGATTTCGTCGACGCCGGCATCGAAGATCACCCAGGCGATGCCCTCGGGCTGCTCGCCGATCCTGCGCGTGATCGGATCGTAGTGCTGGTCGACCGGACCCGGGCCTTCGTCGATGAAGCGCTCGCCGCGCTTGTTGAGGAGCACCCCGTAGGGGTAGATGTGGACCACCGCCTCGGGCTGGCGCGAGCGCGGATCGACCGGCTCGGCGTGATATGAGCCGTAGTCGCCCGCCGGCGCCGCGCCCGCCGCGAGCGCCATGCGGATGCCTTCGCCCTTGTCGTAGTACCCGCCGCGCGCGACCGGACGGATATGCGCGGCATGCGGCCCGAGGTAGTGCGTCATCATCTCCGGATTGCCCTGATAGCCGCCGCTCGCGAGCAGCGTCGCGCGCGCGTGCAGCGGGACGCGCACGCCGTCCTCGCCGACCGCGACGACGCCGCGCACGCGGCCTTCTGGACTGCGCAGCAGGTCGAGCGCCGTGGTGCGAAAGCGAAGCTCTGCGCCGAGCGCTCTTGCCTCCTGCATCAGGCGCTCGATCAGCGCGAGGCCGCCGCCCTGGGCGGCGATTCGCGTCGTCGACTGCGTGAGCAGGTAGATCGGCTGCGGACCGAATTTCAGGCCGAAGCCCTTCAGCCAGGCGATGGTCGGCGGCACCTGCGCGGCGAAATGCGCGATCAGCTCGGGATCGGGCAGTGGATGGGCCTTGACCCACGCCGGCCAGTAGGCCGCTTCGCCTGCCACCGCGTCGAGCACGTTCGGATCGAGGTTGACGCCGGCGTTCTGCGCGAAGCGCTCCTCGAAGTCGTCCGAGATCTCGCTGTCGTTCTTCATGCGCAGGTAGGCCTCGGTCCAGCGCGAGTTGCCGCCGAACTCCGCCTCGGGTGCGCGCTCGAGCTGCAGGACTGTCAGGCCCGCCTGCAGCGCGGTCACCGACGCCGACATGCCGGCGATGCCGCAGCCGACGACGAGCAGATCGGGTTCGGTGCTCATGGGCGCTCTCTCCTCGGGGCGGCCTGCCGCGGCCCGCTGCCGCGCACGTCGATCATGGCACGGTCGACGACCTGCGCGCCTTCGACGAGCTCGATCCGCTGCCGGCCCGGCCAGGGTCGCCAGTCGAGCCGCGCGCCGCGGCCGATCGCCTGCCCGTTCAGCCGCCAGCTGAGGTCTTCCCCGCCGCCTGCCGCCATCCAGACGATGCGCTGGCGCGCGGCCGGCATGTCGGGATCGAGCGCGACGATCGCGCCGTCCACCGGCGAGACGATGCGCGGCGCATCGTAGATCGGGTCGGCGAGCGCGACGCTGCGGCGCTCGGTCCCGGCGATGAACCATTCATCGCGCGGCGCTTCGACGCCGCCTTCGAAGCGGACCGCGGCGCGCCGCAGCCCGGCCGGCGCGGCCGGCGCGCGGCTCGGCGCATCGGCGTGCAGCGCGCTCACCAGGTCGAGCCAGACCGGCGCCGCGCCGTGCATCCCCGAGACGTTGTGCATCGGCGCGCCCGAGGCATTGCCGACCCACACGCCGACCGTATAGCGATCGGTAAAGCCCAGGCACCAGTTGTCGCGCATGTCCTTGCTGGTGCCGGTCTTCACCGCGCTCCAGGCGCGCGTCGCCATCGCATTGTCGAAACCGAAGGTCCGCGCGCGCGCGACCCGGTCCGACAGGATGTCGCCGATCACGAAGGCCGCGCGCGCATCCAGAACGCGCACGGGACTGGGCCGCGGATCGTCCGCGCGCAGACGGATCGGCGCTGCGCGTCCGCCGTTGGCGAGCGCGCGGTAGGCGTTCGCCAGCTCGAGCAGCGTCACGTCCGCCGAGCCGAGCGCGAGGCTGTAGCCGTAGTAATCGGCCGACTCGACCAGGGTCGACAGGCCGAAGGCACGCAGCGCACCGGCGAGCCGCTCCGGCGTGACCAGCATCGCCGTGCGCACCGCCGGGACGTTCAGCGAGCTCGCCAGCGCGGTGCGCAGCGACACCGGCCCCTTGAAGCTGCGGTCGTAGTTCTGCGGCATGTACAGGGCAGCGCCCGATTCGAGCTTCACTGGGGCATCGAGCAGCAGCGAGGCCGCGGTCAGCAGCCGGCGCTCGAGCGCGAGCCCGTAGAGAAACGGCTTCAGCGTCGAGCCCGCCTGACGCGCGGCGAGCACCGCGTCGACTTCATGGGCGTCCGAGAGCCGCGCGCCGCTCGAGCCCACCCAGGCGAGCACGTCGCCGCTCGCATTGTCGAGCACCACGACCGCGCCGTCCTCGACGTTGCGCGCGGCGAGCGCCGCCAGATGGCGACGCAGCACGGCGTTCGCCAGGCGCTGGATGTCCGCATCGAGCGTCGTTGTCAGCGCCTCGCCCGGCTCGGTCAGCAGCCGCTGCGCGAGATGCGGCGCGAGCGGTTCGATCGGCACATAGCGCGTCGGCGCGCGCCGGCCGAGGCGCGCCGCGGCGAGCCCGGGAAGCTCCCCGCACGCGGCCTCGAGGTCCTGCGCGCGCAGCACGGCGCAGGCGCGCCGCACGACGGCGCCCGCCGGCGCATTCGGCGCGCGCACCAGCGCAGCGGCGAGCGCGGCCTCGACGGCGTCGAGTCCGCTCGGATGCTTGTCGAACAGCGCCGCCGACATCGCGGCGACGCCGACCAGCTCGCCACGGAACGGCAGCAGATTGAGGTAGGCCTCGAGGATCTCGTCCTTGCGCCAGCGCGCTTCGAGCTGCGCCGCGCCGACGACCTGCTGCAGCTTCTGCGGCAGGTCGCGCGCACCGGTGCGCGGCCGGCGCGCCGCCTCCTCGAGCAGCCCGGCGAGCTGCATGGTGATCGTGCTCGCGCCGCGCGTGCGCGTGTGCCAGAGGTTGCCCCAGGCGGCGGCCGCGACCGCGCTCCAGTCGACCCCGCTGTGTTCGTAGAAATGCCGGTCTTCGGAATACAACAGCGCAAGGCGCAGCGCCTGCGAGACGTCCTCGAGCCGAACCCACTCGAGCCGCCGGACGTCGTGATCGATGCGCAGCGCCGCGAGCGGTGCGCCATGGCGATCGAGCAGCACGGCGTCCGACGATCGCCAGGCCGCGCGCACCTCGTCGTACAACGGCAGCGCCAGCGCGCTGCCACTCGCACAGGCGGCGGCGAGGCTGCAGGCGAGGAGCGCGCGCTTCACCGGCCAACCTCCCAGCGTGCATTCGGCGTTTCGCCGAACACTTCCGGCGCATACATTGCCTCGACGCGCGTCGGCGGCAGGACGAAGCTGCCCGGATTGTTGATGCGCAGCGTGTATTGCACGCGCAGCGCGCCGCGCGGCAGCAGCGCGTAGTACGCGCGGTAGGCCTCGAAGGTCCGTTCGGTGAAGGCGCGCCAGCCCCGCCCGCGGCCTTCCTCGCCGCGCGTCGCGATGCGCGAGTCGCGCCCGAGCCCGCTGCCGAGCACCGTCGAGCCCGCGGGGATCGGATCGGAGACGACCACCCAGGTCATGTCGGCATCGGCCTGGACGGCGAGCGTGACGCGTGCCAGGTCGCCCTTCGACCAGCGCCCCGGCGCGCGCTGCTCGAGCGGCGCGACGGTCTTGTCGATGCGATAGCCCGCGCTCATCGGGGTCTTCGCTTCGACCGCGGCGAGCGAGAGCAGCGTCGCCCAGGGTCTGCCCTCGCCGGCGTGCGCGACCTCGATTCGATCCCGATCCGCTGCGCCGCCGGCCCAGGGCAGTCGACCCAGCGCGCGGACGCCCTTCTCGTCGCCGCGCCACTGCGTCTCGAGCAGCCGTTGCGGCGCGGAGGCGAGTCGCGCGCTGCTCGTGCCTTTCACCGGGTCTTTTTCGAACGCCGCGCTGAAGCGCTCGACCGCGAGCGAGCCCCACAGGTTCGCCGTCGTCGTGAGCCAGGCGCCGCGCCGCTGCCGGTCGAGCAGGCCGAGCAGCATGCGCGGGATCTCGTCTTTCCAGGCGGCCTCGTCCATCACCGTCAGCAGCAGGCGCGCCGCGTTGACATCGCCGTTCACCATCAGCCACCACAGGTAGTCATCGGCTTCGCTCGAGAATACGAGCCGCGTGCCCTGGTACGAAAGCCGCGCGCGCAGGATGTTCTGCGCCTCGTCGATGCGCGCGGCGCGATGCGGCGCCGCGGCTACGCGCTTGAGCACTGCGAGCCAGTCGATGACCGCGGAGGTCGGCCACAGGTTCGGCTGAATCGCGATCGACGTCAGCAGGCGCGCGGGCAGCGCGCCGTAGCGCGACAGCGCCTCGAGCGCGGCGAGCTTGCGCAGCTCGAGGTCGCGGCGCGGCGACCAGTGCCTGCGCTGAATCCGGCCTTCGACGAAGGCGGTGAGCGCCTTGAGCATGCGATCGCGGCTCGGCTGCGGGATTTCGAACGCCGGGCCCGCGGCTTGCGCGGCCGACAGCAGATACGCCGTCAGCACGTCGCTGCCCAGACGCGCGGCGCCCTCGCCGAGCGGAAAGTAGGCGGCGAGTCCGTCGCGATCGAGATAGACCGGCAGTTCCTCCATCGTCGCGGTCCACAGCGGGGCGCTGCGCAGGCCGATGGCCTTCGAGGTCTTCTGCTCGAGGCAGACGAAGGGGTAGCGCTCGAACCAGCGCCGCACGCCGGGCAGCTCGCCGCCGAGCCGCGCCTGCATCGACACCGCGATGCCGCCGCGCACGCGGTTCGCGGCGTCGCGCTGTGCGTTTGCCGGCGGCGCGACCTGCACTTCGAGCGGCCCCGTGGATTCGGCGATCTGCGCAAGCATCGCCTGGCGGACCGTGAGCGGCACGGCCGCCACGACGCGCTGGCGGATCTTCAGGCGGTCGCTCGGGCCGCCGCCCTCGGCTTTCGCCTCGATCTCCCAGTCGAGCGCGCCCGCGGCCGCGGCATCGAGCGGCACGGCGATCGACCAGGCGAGCTCGGCCGAGGACTGCGCAGCGAGCTCGACCTGTTGCGGCGCGAGCGGTTCAGCGCTGTTCGAGATCTTCGCCGTAAGCGCCACCTTCATGGCGCGCGCCGTCGTGTTGCGCAGCGTGACGAGCGCGCTGAAGCGATCGCCCGCACGCACCAGCGGCGGCAGCCCCGAGATCAGCTGCAGGTCGAGCTTGCTGCGCAGCCGCCCCTGCCCGCTGCCGAAGCGCTGCGTGCCGGCGTCGGCGATCGCAGCGACGGTGAAGGTGGTCAGCGAATCGTTCAGCGGCACCTCGACCCAGGCCTCGCCCTGCGCGTCGAGCGCAAGGCGCGGTTTCCACAGCAGCAGGGTGTCGAACAGCTCGCGCGTCGGCGCCATCCCGCCGCCGCCGCCCGCGGGCAGCGCCTTGCGGCCGTAGTGCCGCTTGCCGATCACCTGCATCTGCGCGCTCGCCGTGTCGACCGCGTAGCGCCGGTGCTGCAGCATCGCCTTGAGCAGCTCCCAGGAGCGGTTCGGCTCGAGCTCGAGCAGCGCCTGATCGACCGCCGCGACCGCCACTTCGCTGCCCGCCGGCGCCGGTCCACCGCCGGGCAGCGTGACCTTCAGCTTCACGCGTGCCGTCTGCCGCGGCGCGTAGACCGTGCGCTCGGGCGTCACCGCGACCTCGAGCTGGTTGGCCTCGGTACCGACCTCGATCTCGGCGATGCCGAAGCGAAACGCCGGCTTCGACAGGTCGACGAGCGCGGTCGGCGGCCGGTACGCCGGCCGCTCGCTGCTGCGCGCCCGCCACCATTCGAGCGGCGAGCGCCAGCCCCAGGTGAACAACGAGGTCCACGGCACCTCGCGGAGGCGCCCGCGCACCGCGAGCACCGAGACGTAGACGTTCGGCGCCCAGTCCTCCCGAATCTTCACTTCGACGGTCGGATCGCGCCCGGTCAGTCGCAGGGTCCGCGTTTCGATCACGCCTTCGCGCTCGACCGCGACGAGCGCCGTCGCCTCGCGAAACGGCATGCGCACCTGGAACCGCGCCGTGTCGCCCGGTCGATAGGCGCGCTTCTCCGGGATCACGTCCATGCGGTCGTGGCTTTCGACGTCGAACCAAAGCTCGCCGTGCCGCGTCACCCAGACCGAGGCGACCGCCTGCGCGGGCCGTCCCGAGGCGTCCTTGGCCACCGCGACCAGCTCGACCTCGCCGGGCGTGGCGAGCGGAATCTCGCAGTACGCGAGGCCGCGCGCGTCGGTCGTCGCCGCGCACAGCACGCCCAGGTCCTTCGTCTCGCTGTGGTGCTCGTAGGCGTAGAACCCGCCGATCACGCGCTTGCGGTGCGATGTGGTCTGGCGCAGCCGCGCGCGCACTTCGAGCGCGCGGCCGGCTTGCGGCGCGCCGTCGGTCGACAGCACGACCGCCTGCAGCGCCGCGCGGTCCGACACCGAGGTCCAGCGCTCGGTCTTCAGGCCCACGACCACGCCTGCGGGCCAGAGCGGAAAGCGGCGCGCGATCGTCTGCGTCTCGCCGTTCGGGTCGTCGAACGTCGCCTCGGCGACGAGGTCGTAATGATGCGGCGTACGCGGCAGGTCCTTGACGCTCACCCGGCCGCCGCCGTCGGCGTCGAGCGTCAACTTGAGCTTGTCGGCGACGACCTTCCGGTTCAGGCCTTCGTCATCGCGCCGGCCGGTGGAAAAGGAAAAGCCGCGGTAGTCGGGGAAAAAGGCATAGCGGTCCTGCAGCATCGCCGAGACGCGCACCGGCAGCCCCGCGGCGCTGCCGCCCGCGAGAAATTTCAGCTGCACGGAAACCGGGAACGCCGCGGCATCGATACCGGCCTCGCGCGGCGCCGACAGGCTACCGCTGAATACCGGCAGGCGGAAATCCTCGACGCGAAAGCCTCCGGCCTGCGATTCGCCGAGCGAGATCGCGTAGTGGCCCTTCTTCGCCGCTTTCGGCAGCTTGAGGGTCGAAGTGCCCGCGCGCACGCCGTCCCAGACGATCGGCACGACAAACTCGTCGCCGGAGCCGAGATGGCGCACCTTCGCCTGTGCCGGCAGCGCGCTCGGTTCGACCATGGCGAGGCCGCTCGGCGTCTCGCGGCGCAGGTAATGCTTCATCGAGACCGTTTCGCCGGCGCGAACGAGCGGCCGGTCGAGCACGCTGTGCGCACGCAGCACGGGCCGGTCGTCCCAGGCGGTCGCAATGTCGAAGCGCCAGGGTTCGATGCCGTCGTTCCAGTCGCTCCAGGCAAAGGAGAAGTCGGTGCGTCCGTCAGCCAGTGGCGCGCGCGCACTGACCAGCCAGCCCTGCCGGCGCCCGCAGCGCGGCGCCGCGCCGAGCGCGCGCTCGACCGGGGCGACGCCGTCCTTGCCGCTCCGGCCGCGCCACACTTCGCTGCCGTGACAGTCGACGATCCGCAGCTCGACGTCCGCGACCGGGCGGCCGCGATCGAGGCTCGTGACCCACAGCACCGAGCGCGCCTGACCGATCTTCGGGTGGACCGCGAGATTCGTCACCAGCGCCGAGCTGCGCACGAACATCGGCAGGTCCTTGCCGAGCAGCGACGCGCCGAGCCGGCGCGAAGCCGCTTCGAGCACGTAGTAGCCCGGCTCGGGCAGCGGGATGCCGAGGACCTCGAACGGCCGCCGCGCCGCGGCAGCATCGCGCGCGGCAGGCACCGCCAGGCGGCGCGCGGCCGCGACGTCCTTCAGCAGCGAAACTTCGCGCGTCTGGATCTCGGTCTTGCCCTCGCGAATCGTGCGCTGGTCGTAGCGCTCGAGGCGCGCCATCCACTCGATCACCGCGCGCTCGTCGGTCAGCCGCAGCAGGCGGATCTCGCCTGCGTTCGCCGGCAGCGCGCCCTCGCCGCCGGCGAACGCGGGCTCGATATGGCGCACGGTCAGCGGCAGCGCGGCGTCCTTTGCCAGCTCGACGATGCCGAAGGTCGCCGAGGGAAACTTGAGCAGCGGCGGCAGATCGGCGAGGCTCACGCGCAAAGGGAACGCGGCGGCGTTGACCAGCCGGCGCCCGTCGAGGTCGGCAAACGCCGGCGGCAGCTCGATCGTCAGCTCGGCGAGCCCCGGAAAGGGCGCCTTGAAGCGGATCTCGCGCACCGTGGGCTCGCGATCGTCGGTCGCGAAATGCGGCCGGCGCAGGCCCGACGGGGTCTGCAAGACGATCGCTTCCGCAGTCTCGCGCGCGACCGGCGTGGTGAACTCGAGGCGCAGGGGCGCCACCGGCACGCAGGGCGATTTCGCGTTCTCGCGCGTGCAGCGCAGCACGGCACGAAATTCCGGGCGCACTTCGTAGTGCAGCTTCTGCACCGCGCGAGTCACGATGCCGGTGGGCTTGCCGTCGCGCAGCGCCTCGATCCCCGTCCCCCACACGACGGTCAGCTTGGCGCCCGGCGGAAGGCGTTGCGCGCAGCGCAGGATCACCGCCTTGTCCGCCGTGCTTTGCAGGTTCAGGTGGGCGAGCAGCGCGGCCCGCTCGGCCTCGCTGACGAACGCGACTGGAATGCGCTCGGCCAAGCCCTGCGCCTGGCACCAGGCATGCGCACGCACGGTTGCGCGCGCCGCCGGTCCGCTCAGCAGCAACACGAACGGCTGTTCCTCTTCGATACGCGTGCCCTGCCACGGGATGCTGCGCACGATCGCCGGCCCGCCGGTGCTGAAGCGGAACATCGTCGCGCCACGCACCGCGCTTCCGGCGAGGGCGCGCAGATCCGGCTTCAGGCGGAAGCGGCAGTCCGTGCCGGGCGGCAGCGCGCGCTCGAACTGGTAGACCCACTCGCGCGCGTTCAGCCAGCGGCCGCTGCCCGGCTCAGCGCAATCCGGCTCGAACGGCGCCGGCTGGTCCTGCGCGCCGAAGGCGACGATGTCCTCGCTGAAGCGCGCGTGCACCTGATTGACGCGCGCGACCTCGCCCTGCGGCGTGAAGCGCTCGACCTGAAAGGCCTGCGCCGCGCCTGCGAGCAGCAGGCCGACACAGAACAGCGGGCCGACCAGGCGCGGCATCAGCGCGGCAGATGCGTCAGGTGCGAAAGCGGGCGCTGGTTCTCGAGCGCGTTCTCGGTGCCGCCGAAGCGCTGGCTGACGATGCGCGGGATCGCGAGAAAGTCGTGCGGGAAGCCGAGCTCGATGCCGCTCGCCTGATCGAGCCGCGCGCGCTCGGCCTCCGACAACGGGTGCGCGAGGCAGCCGAAATTCTCCTTTGCCTGGGCGCGCGTGCGCGCGCCGACGACCGGGATCATCTGCTGGCCCTGCTGGCGCGCCCAGTTGATCGCCACCTGGGTCATGGTGCAGCCTTTTTGCTTGGCGATCTCCTCGACCAGGCGCGCGATCGCGAGGTTGCGCTCGGAGATCCGCCGCGCGGCCATGCCGGCGCGCAGGGTATCGGCCGGTGCCTTGGGATCCGCCGCACGGTGGAACTTGCCGGTCAGAACGCCCTGCCCGACCACGCCCCACAGCGCGACCGCGAGACCGAAGGCCCTCGCCATCGGCAGCAGCTCGCGCTCGGAAGTGCGCTCGATGAGGCTGTAGTCGATCTGAATGCCGGCGAAGGCGCTCCAGCCGCGCAGCTCGGCCAGCGTGTTGGACTGCGCGACGATCCACGCCGGCGCATCCGATATGCCGAGATAGAGCACCTTGCCCGCGCGCACCAGGTCGTCGAGCGCGCGCATGACTTCGTCGACCCGGGTGGTGAAGTCCCACTGGTGCAGCCAGTAGAGGTCGACATAATCGGTCTTCAGCCGCTTGAGGCTCGCCTCGAGCGACTGGACGATGGCTTTGCGGTGGTTGCCGCCGGCGTTCGGATCCCCGGCGCGCATGTTGAGCGAGAATTTGGTCGCGACGACGAAGCGATCGCGCTCGCCGGCGATGAATTCGCCGGTCCAGGCTTCGCTCGTGCCCTCGTTGTACTTGTTCGCCGTGTCGAGAAAGTTGCCGCCGGCCTCGGCGTAGAGGTCGAACACCCGCCGGCTCTCGGCCTTGTCGGCGCCCAGGCCCATCTCTTCGCCGAAGGTCAGCGTGCCGAGCGACAGTTCCGACACCCGCAGCCCGCTCGGCCCAAAAAGCTTGTAGTTCATGCTGCCCCCGTCCTGTTTGATCGAGGCACCGATTCTGCCCCAGCGAGGCTGCGCCCAGAAAATGACCGCCCGCGGGCGCTGCAGGGCCGGAACGAAGTCGCTGGCTGGCACTCCGAAGACCGTTGTGAGGGCATTCTCAAATGACCGCCCGCGGGCGC
>Ga0210099_1000138_pt1 | contig 27779 bp, 33 predicted proteins | sample Joice_ThreeSqA_D_4_FD_184872 | JGI IMG/M metagenome (GOLD analysis project Ga0210099, IMG submission 184872) | Wetland microbial communities from San Francisco Bay, California, USA, that impact long-term carbon sequestration - Joice_ThreeSqA_D2... | ecosystem: Environmental > Aquatic > Marine >...
GATGCAGATCAGAAGCCAGCAATTTTTCAAGAGCCGCGACAGCCGCCAGCGTTGCTGTGTCCTGCTTCCATACGATGCTGCGGGTGCGTGCGGTATAGCGCATGTGCAAAGTGCCGTCAGGATTTACTGAAAACACCGGGCCGATCTGCGCGGCACGCGCCACGCCTTCCTCATCGGTACGCTCAGGTATTGTCATCGCATCCGGTTCGGACAAGGCGCGGATGAAATCAGGGTTGTTGTCGCGCAGCATCAGATAGGCGATCTCGTGATCCATCAAACGATTCTCGCCTCCTTGTACTGCACTCTGCACGCAATGCAAGATCATGCCGCGTATCTGCCGGTCTTGGGCATTGTAATAGCCGTCGGTGTGCCATTTGATGGCCCGATCGGTGTAGGGTATATATGCTTGGCGCTGTTCTTCTTCGGTACTTACGGTGACGCGAGAGATACCGTCTTCGTCAGCCAGCCAGTTCGCATCCAGGCTGTTCAGACCGAATTGTGCTCCAAACCGGCGCACCACGACTTCATCGATTTTTCCGGTTCGAGATGCATAGATTGCCATGTTGCTGCGCCGGCAACGTTCCAATAATGCGGCGTGTTCTATAGCTGTAAGGGTACGCAGTTCTTTGATTTCGATGATGAGGTCGTTGCTATCTGTGATGGCGTTGGCCAGTTTGTGATCGCGCCAACTCAGATAGGCAGTGTCGTCATCGAGGTCGAATGGATTTTGCATTTCCTTTTGGAGCGCAAAACAGGCAACTAGTTGCCGCTGATGCGCTTGCGGGTGCGCGTCGGCCCCGGTTCTGCCGTGAACAGGTTCTTCATGGTCTTTTCCACCATTTCCACGGCTTCAGGTCCTTCGATACTCATCATTTGATCGATCACCCATTCGACATCTTTTTCATCCATGACTTCACGCATGCAGTATGCCAGGTAACGTGTGAAGGCAAATTCCGGGCCATCTGGCCCATAGTTGAATTCAGCATACTCCCCGGCGCGTTGGTTGAGTTTGTCGATGAAGTTCTTTTTGTGCACCGGGATGCTGTTTCCCATCAACCGGCTTTGATTTTCCGCCAGTGTCTCTGCGACACGATTGGCCAGGGTGCTGGTAAAAACAATACGGTCTGCGGCGGATAGTTGGCGGTGTGCGATACGGTCAGCGACCTGGATCAGGAAAACAAGGAATTCGCTGAGAAATGAAAAATACTGCGGACCGATGGTTATCTCGAAATTCGCCTTGCGGGTATTCTTCAGCGCGTTGTCGGCGATGCGCCAAATCGTAAATGCCATCGCTCCGGCGATTTCTTCGGAGGTCTTTTCCCGACCACTGTTGAACCATTGGCTTTTGATGCGCATTTCAGGAGAGCTGGCAGTTTAGATCAACCCTTTTGCAGGAAGAATTCATACTCTCCATCTGCGACCTCGACGGTGCTGAGAATCTTTACATGCGTCATATCGGCCCAGCCGACGATGTCGGATCGGATGCCGGGGCAGTTGCTGACGAGCTTGAGGATCTCACCGGAATTCATGCCGTTCAGAAGTTTCTTTGCTTCCACGATGGGGCCCGGGCATAGCACTCCGCGTATATCGAGTATCACGTTGGCTTTTTTCTCTGCGCCCTTACCCTTCATGATGTAGTAGCCGGTGCCGCCTTCCGGCATCGTTTCCGTCTTCAATATGTCATTGTGGGTCTGTTCCGACCAGGCGAACAGGTCATCCTTGGTACCGGGGCAATCCGAAATCAGCAACAGAATTTGTTGATTCTTCAGGTCGTCGACGACGCGCTTTGCCCCGAGCAACGGAGCAGGGCACGTCAAGCCACGCAAATCCAGTTTGACATCGGGGTGCAAGTTTTTAGAACTCATGATAGTAATCCTGTCAATTTCCGAACCATTGCCGTTTCAATATCCACCCTTGCCATACGGCTGAGGTAGTCCAGCGACTTTTGCACCTTGTTTGGCCGGCCCGGTCGGGAACAAATCATACAGGGCTTTGCTGTCCGCTTCAGGCCAGAATTCATTGACGCCCTTCAGCATGTTGCGAAAATTCGGTGTGTGGCCGTGTTCACGGTACTGATCGCGCATGTAGCTGATGACTTCCAAGTGTTTGGGTGTCAGTTCAATACCTTCTGCTGCTGCGATAACGTTTGCTGCCTCGTCGCTAAAGTCCGGCTCCAATAAGTAGCCATCATCATCGGTTTCGGTTTCCTTGCCTGCTATTGTGTAGCCCATGATTGTCCTCCATAAATAAGGTAAACGATAAATCCTAATCCTCGCTCAAGCCGGTTATGACTTTGTAAGGTACGAATATGCCGCACCCGAACCGACGGTCTTCACCAAGGCCGGTATATTGCAACTTCAACGATACTTCGGGCTTCAGATCATGCAGAACCAGGCTGTAACCATGTATGGTCCTTTGACCGTTGTTGAAGGCGAGGTGCTTGCCGCAGATAAGTTTGCCCGTTACACCCAATATTTCCATCTGTTTCTTGATTTCGTCCGTGAAAATCACTTCATCAATTGCACCGGTCACCAACTGTGCATGAATCGTGGGGTAGGGTTGAATCGGACGCCTCTTGGCCGATCCGACACGTATGGCACTTCCGCCAATATCGAGGTATTGCCCTTTGAAACTGGATATGGAGGATTCGGCAAGCTTTGTTGGCATTCGCATCACAAGTTTTGCGCGTTTGGCTAGAAGCATACCCTGGCTGTTCACTGTCGAGCGTAACGGCAGGACACCGACATGCTTTTCTTCTGCAAGTTGAGGGACGATACCCAGCAATGCTTCCCAAAGTGCAAAGTGATATGCAGCCGGGAGCGAACTGCCCTCAAGATCGAACACCACGTCGATCATATCAGGAAGACCTTTATTCGTCATTTGCAGCCAGTTCCTGGGTATCTGCCCAATGTTGCATGGCTTTTGCCCAATGTTGAGCCGTATCAGGATCTATGTCGAATACAGTAAATCGTTTGCCTTCCCGAATGCGAATGCGCAATAAACTCATGCCGCCTTCCACATGGTCTATCTGTTGCAATTCTATTTGCTGATTACCCAGTGGAACCTTGAATTTTTCTAAATCGGTGATTTGCGCCATCGCTGTTGTCCTCGATCAGAATAAAAAGACTACACCCCCAGAACATTCTGAAAGAGTTATTATATATATCCAAGTCTATCGTTAATATACTGGCTATTGGAATACTACTGGGGGAAGACAACGCACCACCCATAAGGGTTATTGAAGATAGCCGATAAGGGTGATGGAATGCATCAGGTAATACATCGTAGTATTCTAATACATCAATAAATATGGACTTGCCGCCGAACTGTGGCGGTAGAATTCAGACGGACCACCAGTACCCGCCTCTGCCGGGTTATTTATCGTTTGCCAGCAGCAACCCACGGGCAACGCGACTGAAAGGAAGATCATTATGGCTAAGAAGATGCATGTTACTCCTAACCTGGATCAACTCGAGGATGGCCCATGGCCCAGTTTTGTGACCGGCTTGAAAGAGTTGGCCAAAGACAAGGATTATGTCGTTGATCTGCTTGGGCAACTGGAGACATCGTACCGGACCAAGAAAGGCTACTGGAAGGGCGGCACAGTCGGTGTATTTGGCTATGGCGGCGGCATCATTCCGCGCTTTACAGAACTGAAAGACGAGGAAGGCAAGCCGGTTTACAAGGATTGTGCCGAATTTCATACACTGCGTGTGATGCCGCCACCGGGCATGCATTACAACACAGAAGTCCTGCGCAAGATGTGCGACATCTGGGAAGAGCATGGTTCCGGATTGATCGCTTTCCACGGACAGTCCGGCGACATCATGTTTCAGGGTGCAACGACTGAGAATGTGCAGAAGGCCTTCGATGAGATCAACGAACTTGGTTTCGATTTGGGCGGAGCCGGGCCGGCGGTAAGAACCTCCATGTCCTGTGTGGGTGCTGCGCGTTGTGAACAGTCCTGTTATGACGAAGCCAGCACACAGCGCAGCGTGCTGAATACCTTCCTGGATGATATTCACCGTCCTTCACTGCCCTACAAGTTTAAATTCAAGTTCTCAGGCTGCCCGAATGACTGTATGAATTCTGTTCAGCGCGCCGACATGGCGGTGATCGGGACATGGCGCGACAACATCCGTACTGACGAGGCGCTTGCGAAGAAATGGTTTGCCAAGCACGGCATGGATGAATTGGTCAACGATGTCGTTGCGCGTTGCCCGACCAAGACCCTGCAGCTCAAGCAGATCAAGGACGTTAAGAAGGGTGCCAGCATCTCCAGTGTTGCGATCAATAACACACATGCTATCGAGATCGACAATCACGATTGCGTGCGCTGCATGCACTGCATCAATGTGATGACCGGTGCTCTGGCTCCCGGCAAGGACAAAGGCGCAAGTGTATTGGTTGGCGGCAAGAGCACCCTGAAGATCGGCGGCTTGATGGGAACGGTCATTATTCCTTTCATGAAGCTGGAAACGGAAGAAGAGGTCCAGAAGCTGGTTGATCTGGCACAGCGTACCATAGACTTTTTTGCGGAAAATGCCCTGGAGCATGAACGTACCGGGGAGATGATCGAGCGTATCGGCCTGATCAATTTCCTGGAAGGTGTAGAAGTCGAAGTCGATCCGAACATGATTTCCACCCCACGCACCAATCCGTATGTCCGTACCGATGGATGGGACGAGGAAGTCGCCAAGATCAACGCCAAGAAGCAAGCCGCCTGAGGAGATAAAGATGAATCAAGCAGTTCAAGAGAAACCTGCAGCAAAACGCAAGCCCAAGGAAACCGGGGTTCCGGACAACAAACCCTATTTGCATCCGCTGATGGCGAAGAACTATGGCAACTGGAAATATCATGACCGTCCGCGTCCCGGGGTGCTGCGTCACGTTGCACACAGTGGCGACCAGATATGGACTGTTCGAGCCGGCACCCAGCGGCAAATGGACGTTGGCACCATCCGTTTGCTGTGTGATATTGCCGACAAATATGCAGAAGGTCATGTGCGATTCACGATTCGTTCCAACATCGAATACATGGTGTCCAAGGCTTCGATGGTTGATCCGCTGATCGCCGAACTTGAAAAGCACGGCTTCCCTGTCGGCGGAACCGGTAACTCGATTTCCATGATCGCTCACACCCAGGGCTGGTTGCATTGCGACATCCCGGGTACCGATGCATCCGGCGTTGTAAAGGCGCTTATGGACGAGTTGATCGTTGAATTCAAGCGCGAGGAAATGCCCAATCGCGTCCATTTGTCTACGTCTTGCTGTGAAATCAATTGCGGCGGACAGGCTGATCTTGCGATCATAGTGCAACATACCAAGCCACCTGTGATCAATCACGATCTGGTAGCCAATGTGTGCGAGCGTCCAACAGTTGTGGCGCGTTGTCCGGTAGCAGCGATACGCCCCGCCATGGTGAACGGCAAGCCATCACTGGAGATCGATGAAACCAAGTGCATGTGCTGCGGTGCTTGCTATCCTCCCTGCCCGCCGATGCAGATCAATGATCCAGAGTATTCCAAGCTTGCTATCTGGGTAGGCGGCAAGAATTCCAATGCACGCGGCAAGCCGACCTTCATGAAGATGGTAGCATCCGGACTGCCCAATAATCCGCCAAGATGGCCGGAGGTCAATGAGGTGGTTAAACGGATACTGCATGTGTACAAGGATGACGCACGTCCCTGGGAGCGTATGGCTGATTGGATAGATCGAATCGGCTGGCCGCGCTTCTTTGAAAAGACCGAATTGCCGTTCACAAAATATCTGATCGATGATTGGCGTGGTTCACGTTCTACGTTCAATGCATCAACTCATATTCGCTTTTAATCAGGAGCGGACGCATGAAATTCGGTATCGTCGTTAATGAGGGACCTTATCAGCATCAGGCCAGCGATACGGCTTATTTGTTTTGCAAGGCTGCTATTGCAAAAGGCCATGAAGTGTGGCGGGTATTTTTCTATCACGACGGGGTGAATAACGCCTCCAAGCTGACAGAGCCGCCCCAGGATGATCGTCATATCGTGAATCGCTGGAGCAAGTTGGCAGAGGAACATGGCGTTGATCTGGTGGTTTGTGTGGCAGCAGCCCTGCGGCGCGGAATAAAGGATGAGAACCTGGCATCCGGTTTTCGCATTTCAGGACTGGGCCAATTGGTTGAAGCCGGTATACAGACAGACCGTACGGTCGTTTTCGGCGATTAAGGATTGCTGACATGAGCGAAGAAAATAGCATCAAGAAATTCATGTTCGTCAATCGCAAGGCACCTTACGGGACGATTTACGCTCTCGAATCTCTGGAAGTCGTACTTATCACGGCCGCCTTTGATCAGGATGTTTCTCTGGTGTTTATGGATGACGGTGTATATCAATTGAAAAAGGGCCAGCAGACCAAGGGTATAGAGTGCAAGAATTTCTCACCGGCCTATCGCGCTCTGGAGGGATACGACATCGAGAAACTTTACGTCGAAAAAGAGTCTATGGAAGCGCGCGGCCTTACCGAGGCCGACTTGCTTGTGGATGTGACAGTGCTCGGACGTGCTGAAATGGGCGAGTTGATGAACCAGCAGGACGTGGTCTTGAGTTTTTAGGGAGAGTCGCCATATGTTGCATATCATCAACACATCTCCGCTATCGAACAATTCGCTTGATAGCTGTTTGCGCGTTGCGCAACCGGGCGGGGATATTTTGCTCATTGAAGATGCGGTCTACGCGGCCACATCCGGAAATGCTTTAGAGGGTAAAATACGCGAGGCGTTGGGGCGTTTCAAGATCTATGTGTTGCAACCCGATCTGGAAGCGCGCGGACTTGCCGATCGCCTCATCTCAGGTGTTTCACCTGTGGATTACGGCGGCTTCGTCGATCTCACAACGACCAATACAAACTGCCAATCCTGGCTGTAGATTTCATCAAATAAGGAGAATTACCATGGGTACCATTGAAGTCGACGGAAAATCTTATGAAACGGACGAGGAAGGCTACCTCGTCAATCTTTCCGATTGGAACAAAGACGTTGCCGAGTTCATTGCAAAAACTGAAAATGTCGAAATGACCGACCAACACTGGGAGGTAATCAATTTCCTGCGCGAATATTTTGAAGAATATCAAATTGCTCCGGCAGTTCGAGTGTTGACCAAAGCGATCGGCAAAAAATTGGGTGCAGACAAGGGAAATAGCGAGTATCTATACGGCCTCTTTCCTTATGGGCCGGGCAAGCAGGCTTGCAAGATTGCCGGATTGCCGAAGCCAACAGGTTGCGTTTAAACCCTGCTTCCAAGAGGTTTAGTCAAGGACATCTCCATGACCGGCATCCTGTTCGCAATCCTTTTTTATTTTGCCACCTTGATGTTAGTCGTGGGTACTCTTTACCGCATCAGCGTTTATACCCGTACTCCCGCACCGCTCAAGATACCAACCACGCCGGCACCGATCACCACCGGCGGAGTGGTGATGCGCATGATGCGGGAAGTATTCCTGTTTGAAAGCCTGTTCAAGGCGAATCTGTGGACATGGGCTGCGGGGTGGCTGTTTCATGCCAGTCTGGCACTTGTACTGCTGCGCCACTTGCGCTATTTCACCGAGCCCGTATGGCATTGGGTGGTATTCATGCAGCCTTTTGGAACCTATGCGGGCATCACCATGTTGCTCGGTGTCGCTGCCCTGTGGGCACGACGCATCTTTGTCGAACGCATCCGTTATATCTCTACCCCATCTGACCACCTGATGCTGGCGCTGTTCATGGTGATCGCGATGTCCGGATTGGTGATGAGCTTTGTAGAGCATACCGACGTGGTCGCCGTAAAGGGATTCATGCTCGGACTGATGAATTTTGATCGGCAGAAACTGCCTTCCAATTTTGTTCTATATGTCCATCTTTTCATGGTTGCTGTGCTGATGATGATATTTCCGGTCAGCAAGTTGTTGCATGCGCCGGGATTGTTTTTTTCGCCGAGCCGCAACCAGGCTGACAACCCGCGCGACAAACGGCATATTTCCGGGTGGGCCAAACAACTGGAGTCCAATGAAACGGGGGTTGCCAGATGAGCGCTACGATTACTGCACCTGCATATCGCGTCATTCCGATTATTCCCACTTTGAAACCCGGATCGATGGAAGGCCCCGGACCCTTTGTCGCCAATGAAAAGATCCAGGAAGGACTTGGCTTTCCCGGCAAGCTGGTTGATGACTGGCATGATCAGGCGATCGCCAAGATGGGTGAACTGCTCGGCAAATATCGCTCTCTGAAGGTATTCATGGATACCTGTGTGCATTGCGGAGCATGTTCTGATAAATGTCATTACTTCATCGGCACTCAGGACCCGAAGAACATGCCAGTTGCGCGCCAGGATCTGATGCGCAGCGTATACCGCCGATATTTCACCTTGCCGGGCAAGCTTTTTCCAAAGCTGGTCGGGGCACGCGATCTGACCCGCGAAGTGTTGGATGAATGGCACAACTATTACCACCAATGTTCCGAGTGCCGCCGTTGCTCGGTGTTCTGTCCCTACGGTATCGACACTGCTGAAGTTACCATGGCGGGTCGGGAGATTCTTGATTCCGTCGGCTATGGCCAGAAATACGATAACGAGATCATCGGCAAGGTGCACAAGATCGGCAATAACCTCGGCCTGCCGGGACCCGCACTCAAGGACACACTGGAAGGACTGGAAGAGGATGTCAAGGAAGCCACCGGTATCGATGTAAAATTTCCTGTCGATGTCAAAGGTGCCGAGGTGTTGCTGATCACCCCATCCGCCGATTTTTTTGCCGAACCGCACATCGACAGCCTGATCGGCTATGGCAAGGTGTTCCATGCTACCGGCACCAGCTGGACACTCTCCTCGATGTCATCCGAGGCGGCGAACTTCGGAATGTTCATCGGCAATTACGAACAACTGCGCAAAGTCGCATTGCGTATCCGCCAGGCTGCGCTGGAACTCGGCGTAAAGCGCATTGTAGTCGGAGAGTGTGGTCATGCATGGCGGGTTGCCTACAGTTTCTGGAATACTCTGACCGGCGTGGGTGATGGTGCGGATCAGGATGATAAGTTCGCGATGATGTTGCAGAAACAACTCGACCATCGTTACAAACAGCCTTCGCATATATGTGAATTCACCTGGGATCTGATCGAACGCGGGGCACTGTCCTTCGACAAAGAGGCCAATGACAAGCACATCATCACTTTTCACGATTCATGCAATGTGGCCCGCGGTTCGCGCATGGGCGATTATCCGGGCGGGCAGTTCGACATCCCTCGCAACATAATCAAGACAGTCGCCAACCATTTCGTCGAGATGGATCCGGGCACCACGCACGAAAGGACTTTTTGCTGCGGCGGAGGCGGCGGTCTGTTGACCGACGACCTGATGGATCTGCGCGTCAAGGGCGCGTTGCCGCGCATGGAAGTGTTGCAGCAGGTGGTCGATCAGCACGGCGTTAATTTCCTTGCGGTCATCTGCGCGATTTGTAAGACGCAATTTTCCAAGGTGATGCCCTATTACGGATTCGACAGGAACATGGTTGGCGGCGTTCACCAATTGGTCAGCAATGCGATCAAGCTGGGCGCAAAATAAATATTACACTGGAGGCAGGCAATGTCATCAACAACCGAAACTACTCAGCCATTAACGTTCCGCCGCTATAAGGATGGAGATAACAAAATCCGTCGCTGGAGTGAAAAGATCTTCCAGGCCAGTTATACCCACAAGTGCCCGACCTATATCCAGTCCACGCCGCCATGCCAGGGAAGCTGCCCGGCCGGCGAAGATATCCGCGGTTATCTGGCCATCGCCCGCGGCACTGAAAAACCACCGATCGGTGCGGACGGCAAGCCGACGATGCCGTGGCAGGAATATGCGTGGCGCCGTTTGACCGAGGCCAATCCGTTTCCGTCGGTAATGGGCCGGGTATGTCCGGCTCCATGCGAAACCGGGTGCAACCGTAATGCACTGGAAGACCATGTCGGCATTAATTCCGTAGAACATTTTCTGGGTGAATATGCGATAGCAAACAACCTTGCGTATCACTCAGACGCCAAGCCAACAGGTAAAAAAGTAGCGGTCATCGGCGGCGGCCCGGCCAGTTTGTCCTGCGCTTATCAACTCACGCTAAAAGGCCACGAAGTAACCGTTTTTGATGAACATGAGCATCTCGGTGGAATGATGCGTTACGGTATTCCGGGATTCCGTACCCCTCGCGAAGTACTGGATGCCGAAATCAAGCGCATCATCGATCTGGGTGTAAAAACGAGGTTGAAATGCCGTGTCGGCACAGACATCACGCTGGAACAGATCCGCAAGGAATTCGACGCCGTATTTCTCGGAATGGGTGCACAGGCGGGCCGTGCTTTGCCGCTGGAGGATAGCGCTGCACCCAACGTGGTGACGGCTACGGCATTCCTGAAGGCTTTCAATGACGGACGCCTTCAGCATGTCGGCAAGCGCGTGGTGGTAGTTGGCGGCGGCGACACTTCCATCGACGTGGCTACGGTCGCAAGGCGTCTGGGCCATCTGGAAGAGTCCAAGCCGACAGATTTCGAACAGGCTATCGCAGGACAGATGGCACACGACGTGGCTGAAATCTCGGTAAAGCAGGGTGCCGAAGTGACGCTGACTTCGATCTTCCCGATCGACAAGATGCAGGCGAACAAGCACGAGATCGAACAGGCGCTGGCGGAAGGTATCGCAATACGCGGCGGCTTGGCTCCGATCGGTATCGTGCGCGGCGCAGACGGACGTGCCTCTGCGTTGCGCATCTGCGAATGTGAGGCGAAGATTGCCGGTGGCAAACTGGAAGTCAAGAATATACCGGGAACCGATCAGGACATTCCCGCCGACTTGATCGTGTCGGCGATCGGTCAGGCGGTGGACTTTACAGGTCTGGAAGAATTCAACAATGGCAAGGGCGCGGTCTCGACGGATCGAAATTATCTGGTCGCCGGAAAGCAGGGTGTTTTTGCCGGCGGCGACATCATCCGTCCGCATCTGTTGACCACTGCTATCGGCCACGGCTCGATCGCCGCTGACGGCATACACAATTATCTGCTGGGCAAGGATCTGGAAAAACGTCCCAAGATCGATGCCCACCAATTCGATCTGATGCGCAAGATGATGGAGAAGGGACTTGAAGTCAAGGAAGTGCATGAACCTTTGCGAGGCACGTACGCCACCAATAATGCAGTACACAATTTCGACAATCGTTCTGACCGTTATGTGATCCCGCACGACAAGCTCTTCCTGGGGCATTTTTCGATCGTAGCGCGCAACAAACGAAATATCATCACCCTGAGCAAGGAATCCGCGCTGGGTAATTTTGAAGATCGTCTTGGCGTTCTCGCAGAGGCAGAGGCAGTCGCGGAAGCAAAACGCTGCATGAGTTGCGGCATGTGTTTCGAGTGTGACAATTGTGTGGTGTACTGTCCTCAGACGGCAGTGTTCCGTGTCAAGAAGAATCAGTCCACACTTGGACGTTATGTGGACACCGATTACAACAAGTGCATCGGCTGCCATATTTGCGCGGATGTTTGTCCCACAGGTTACATCCAGATGGGCCTCGGCGAGTAATGTCGAACCCTTGCAAAAGTGGCTGTGACGATGTATTGCCGTGTTACGTGATGCTCGCTTTCTCGCCTACCTGCATGGTATGTCTCGGTCGCTGTGCGTCGCGTGCCTTGCACTACATTCGTCTCGCCGACTTTTACAATGGGTTCGTGAAAATTTTTGCAGTGTTGGCAGTGCTTTTTGCGTTGTTCCCGGCTCAAGCAGTTGCCACGGAAAGCTACGGCATGCCCAAGATCGATATCGGCAAGGGCGGTCAATGCGTAAAAGATCCCAAGTGGATGCGCACGAATCACATGCATCTGCTGTTTGAGATACGCGATGAAACGGTGCACAAGGGGATACGCGACGATAAACTCAGCTTGAAGAACTGTGTCGAGTGCCACGCCAGCACAAAGGATAACAGTGTGCTCGGGCGTGCCGACAGTTTCTGTGAAGGTTGTCATCGTTACGAAGCGGTCAAGATCGATTGTTTTGAATGTCATTCCAGCAAACGAAGTTCCGCGATGACACAGAAAGAACATTAATGAACGACACCAATGTTCAGCGCAGGCAATTCCTGAAAACTTCGGTCGGTGCAGCAGCTGTAGCGATCGCCCCCGGCATGTTGCTGTTCGATATGGCGCACGGAAAGACGGAGCCGGTATCAAGCAAAGTGCGCTGGGGAATGCTGATCGACACTGGGAGCTGTGCCGATGGATGCAACGACTGCGTGAATGCATGCAACAAGGAAAACGGACTGTCAGGCGGATTGAGCCCTACCGACTCGCAGTGGATACGCAAGGTCGAACTCAAGGACAAGCGCAGCGGTCGCGAATTGGCGCTGCCGATGATGTGCCAGCATTGCGAAGAGCCCCCCTGTGTCGATGTCTGCCCGACAGCCGCTTCCTTCAAGCGCGCCGACGGGATCGTGCTGGTCGACAAACATCTCTGTATCGGTTGCCGCTACTGCATGATGGCCTGCCCTTACAAGGCGCGTTCGTTCGTGCATGAGCCGTTGCATGATCAGAAGCCCGAAGTGCCTCGCGGGCGGGGCACTGTGGAAAGCTGCACGATGTGCGTGCACCGCGTCGACAAAGGCCAGCAGCCCTCCTGTGCAGAAGCTTGCCCGAACAAATCCATCATGTTTGGCAATCTCAACGACCCCGAAAGCGAGATTTCCAAGAAGATCCGTAATGTGGCTTCAATTCAAATTCGCGCAGACCTTGGATTGAATACCGGCATCCGTTATCAGGGAATATGACGTGCTCCCATTCAATAGACAAAAAGAACCACTGTATTTTTATGCATTGATTGCAGTTGGTCTGTTGGTGCTGCTGGCGGGGTTATATGCCTCGCATATGATGGAAGAGCATGGCCATATCATCTCAGGGATGAATAACCAGATCGTATGGGGTATGCCCCATGTGTTTGCCATTTTCATGATCGTCGCGGCTTCCGGCGTGCTGAACATTGCCTCCATCGGTTCGGTTTTCGGCAAAGCCGCGTACAAGGGCCGGGGTCCTCTTGCAGGTATGCTATCGATCGCGTTGCTGGCGGGTGGACTTTTCGTGCTCATGCTGGATTTGGGCCGCCCCGACCGTATCATTGTCGCTGCGACCAAATACAATGCGACCTCGGTGTTCGCCTGGAACATCCTGTTGTACAGCGGATTATTTACTTTCGTCGCGCTCTATATGTGGACCTTGCTGGAACGGCGCATGAACCCGTGGATCAAGCCCGCCGGCCTTGTCGTGTTCGCCTGGCGCATTATCCTTACCACCGGCACCGGATTGATCTTTGCATTCCTGGTCGCCCGTCAGGCTTACGCTTCGCCTATCTTGCCGCCGATGTTCCTGGTCATGTCCTTCGCCTGGGGACTGGCAGTGTTCTTTGTCGTTCAGTCGGCGATGTATAGTTGGAACGGCAAAACACAGGATCCGGTGTTGCTGAACCGCATGAACAGGCTTCTTGGCATCTTCGTGCTCGGCGCACTTTATCTGGTCGCGGTTTACCATCTGACCAACATCTATTTTGCCCGGCAGACATCATTCGAACATTTCATACTGTTTGAAGGCGGAGTCTATCCGTGGCTGTTCTGGGGCGGCTATGTCCTGTTTGGCAGTGCATTGCCGCTGTTGCTGATCTTCGCTCCCGGTTTGAAAGGCCCCCGCAGTGTGCTCATCGCATCGATACTCACCATACTTGGCGCCTTCTCCATGCTCTACGTGTTTATCATCGGCGGACAGGCTTTCCCGCTGGAAATCTTCCCGGGCTACGAGACCAAGAGCAGTTTCGGCGACGGTCAGGTCGGCATGTATCATCCATCGCATTGGGAATTTATGCTTGGCTTCGGCGGTATGGCCATTGCTTTCCTGATCACCACCATCGGTGTCCGCGCATTGAATTTCGTGCCGCAAGACAAGCCGCTTTCTGTCGAAGAGCGAGCAAGCAATTAATTCCGGGGAATCTCCGATCAAGACCTCCATGAATCGCATGCTGATTTCCGCGGCGCACAAGTCTTCCGGAAAAACGATGGTCAGCATAGGTTTGTGCGCAGCTTTGATCGAGCGCGGACATGCTGTCCAACCTTTCAAGAAAGGCCCTGATTACATCGATCCGATGTGGCTCAGCATGGCTTCAGGCCGCGTCTGCCGCAATCTCGATCTGTACCTGATGGAACGCGACGACATCGTCGCTACTTTCACTCGCCATAGTACGGAAGTAAATCTGGTCGAAGGTAACAAGGGACTCTACGATGGATTGGCATTGGACGGCAGCAACAGCAATGCAGCGCTGGCTACCCTTCTTGACCTGCCGGTTTTCCTTGTCATCGATGCGCGTGGCATGACACGCGGCATTGCGCCGTTGATCCTTGGCTATCAGGCATTCGACAGGAAGATTCAAATCGCCGGGGTGATACTCAATAATCTCGGTGGGGCACGGCACGAAGCCAAGTTGCGTGCCGTGATCGAGCATTACACCGACGTGCCGGTGATTGGCGCGATCCATCATGACGAGCGCCTCAGCATCGTCGAACGGCATCTCGGGTTGATGCCCAGCAACGAATCACCGGTCGCGATGGCAAAGGTCAAGCAGATCGGCGATGCGATCGGGGAACAAGTCGACCTTGACAAGTTTCTGGAATATTCGCAAAAAACGCCCCTTAAGTTCTCTAACAAAGCAGATGTCAGAACGTTGCGCTGCGGAGATAAAATACGAATCGGCATCGCGCGCGACCGGGCCTTTGGCTTCTATTATGCCGATGACCTGGATGCGCTGGAAGCGGCCGGTTCTGAACTGGTACCGTTCGATACACTTCGCGATACGCAGCTGCCGGATATCGATGCGTTATACATCGGCGGCGGTTTCCCCGAGACCTGTGCTGCGGAACTGGAGGCAAACAGCGCACTGCGTATCCAGATCAAACAGGCGATCGATAACGGCATGCCTACCTATGCAGAATGTGGCGGACTGATGTATCTGTCGCGCAGCATCAAATATCAAGGACACAGCTACCAGATGGTCGGCGCGATTCCGGGTGATGTGAAGATGCACGAAAAACCCGTTGGACGCGGCTATGTTCATCTGTCTGAAGACACGATACATCCGTGGCCTCGTCCCAATGCACCGGCGAAACTGATCAAGGCGCATGAATTTCATTATTCCAGCCTGGAAAATATTCCGCAAGACAGCAGATTCGCCTACCACGTTACGCGCGGCTATGGCATCGATGGCCAAAGAGACGGTCTGATCTTGAACAATTTGCTTGCTTCTTACACTCATCTGCGCACGATAGGAAGTTGCTACTGGGCTGATCGTTTCGTCGCGTTTATCCAGGACATCAAGACTGAAAAATCGAGCATGCCAGAGCATGCCGTGTTTAACTGAACAATTCCAAAGGATCGAAATGATGCCGGATCGTGATTTTTCCGATAGGGGCTAACTTGGATTTTCTGCCCATATTTTTTAATGTCAAAGACAAACAATGTCTTGTAGTCGGCGGCGGTGAAGTCGCCAAGCGCAAGGCGGGTATGTTGCTTGAGGCCGGTGCTAGAGTGCGCGTTGTCGCACCGCGGATCGATCCTGCTTTGTCGGGGCAACAACATGTGGAAGCCATCCTGGCGAGTTACGAATCAAAGCATCTGGATGGTACGATCCTGGTCATCGCGGCGACCAATGACCGTAGTGTCAACCAGCAAGTCTCATTACAGGCAAAGTCGCGCAATCTGCCCGTCAATGTGGTTGACGATCCAGAACTTAGCAGCTTCATCATGCCGGCCATCCTGGATCGTTCCCCGCTGATGGTGGCGTTCTCAAGCGGCGGTGCATCGCCGGTATTGACGCGAATGATGCGCGGCAGACTTGAGACGATGATCCCGCAGGGATATAGCCGGCTAGCCGGCTTCGCAGAACGATTCCGCGAAGTCGTTAAAACGCGTGTCACCAATCCGGCAAAGCGACGCATGTTTTGGGAGAATGTGCTTGACGGCGTGATCGCTGAAAAGGTGCTGACCGGCGACGAAAGCAGTGCCGAGGAGATGCTGCAGGATATGCTGGCTAATGAAGACAACATCCAACGTGGTGAAGTATATCTGGTTGGTGCCGGACCGGGCGATCCGGATCTGTTGACTTTTCGCGCGCTGAGATTGATGCAGAAGGCCGATGTGGTGGTCTATGACAACCTGGTGTCCAAGCCCATTGTCGAGATGACAAGACGCGATGCGGAACGTATCTACGTCGGCAAGAAACGTGCGGATCATACGATGCGCCAGGAACAGATCAATGAATTGCTGGTTCGCCTAGCCAAGGAAGGCAAACGCGTGTTGCGACTGAAAGGCGGCGACCCGTTCATTTTCGGACGAGGTGGCGAAGAAATCGAAACGCTTGCCGAGCATGGCATCATGTTTCAGGTTGTGCCGGGTATCACCGCCGCTTCAGGCGTTGCATCATACGCAGGAATCCCGCTTACGCACCGGGACCATGCCCAGTCGTGTATATTCGTGACCGGTCATTTGAAGGACGGCAGCATGGATCTTGACTGGGAGGCACTTGCTCGTCCCAGGCAAACCATCGTTGTATACATGGGTTTGCATGGTCTGGAACTGCTTTGTGCCGAACTTGTCGCGCATGGCTTGTCAGACACTACGCCTGCAGCGATCGTGCAACAGGGAACAACCCTAAATCAGCGCGTCATCACGGGCACTTTGGCGACTCTGGCAGGAAAGGCGCACGCAGAAGAATTGCATGCGCCGACCTTGATCATTATCGGCGGGGTGGTCACACTCAGGAAAAAGCTGGCATGGTTCAACCCGGTGAAATCTGCAAGCTGATTAATTAGATATTCGTAGACAAATCAACTGAGAGGGAATAAATCATGTCAAGAATGGTACTAAGAACTTTGTTGCTGTCGTCATTATTGATGCTCATATTTGGCTATGCGATGGCCGAGGACGCGAAACTGAAGCCATTCGTGCTTGCTTCAAAGGGTGCCGGGACAATTGCAGAAATAACAACCCAATCCAAACAGGCATTGACAGCAGGCGGATTTACCCTGGTCGGGGAATACTCACCTTACGCTGATGCCATTATCATGATCGTCACCAATGACGTGATGATGGAAAATGCGGCAGCATCCGAGCATGGCGGATTCGGTGCGGCGCAAAGGGTGGCGATTACCAAAGTCAATGACGAGGTACAGGTAAGTTATACCAACCCTTTATATATGGCTAATGCATATCGAATGAAGGGTGATCTGGGCAGTGTTGCAGAAGGGTTGAAGGCCGCACTGGGCAAGATCGAAGAGTTTGGCTCCAAACAGGGAATGACCGCGAGTAAAGTCCGCAAGTACCACTATATGATAGGTATGGAGTATTTCGATGAACCTAGCGTGTTGGCCGAATACACGAACTATGAGGAAGCGGTCAAGGCGGTCGATGAGAAACTGACAGACAACAAGAACGGTGTCAGCAAGGTTTATCGCGTGGATATTCCCGGCAAGCAGGAAACTGTATTCGGCGTAGCCATGAAAGGCGCCACAGAGGCCGACAAATATATGGATGACCGCTTCATCATGAGCGAAATAGATTTCCATGATATTAGATCCACCGCCCATTTACCCTATGAGGTGCTGGTTTCAGGGAATAAGGTATATGCTTTATACGCACGATTCCGTATCGCGATCGATTTTCCCGATTTGAGCATGATGGGGAAGAACAGCTTCATGAATATCATGAAGACACCGGAAGCGATACGAACCGTTCTGCAGAAAACCGTGCAGAAATAGCGAACAGGATTACATGGCACGATACTTTGCCGGATTGTGTCCATCCGGGGAAAGTAAGTTAACAATGAACAGGTGAGCAAGGATTAAATAATGTCCACAGATATAATTGAAGCAGTGAGATCGGGAAATGTCGATAAGGCACGCTTACTGCTTGAAGCAGGCGCTGACAGCAATTCCCGCGACGGTGAAGGCGCAACGTTGCTGATGGCGGCGTCACACGCCGGTAATTTGAGCATGGTTAAGGCTTTGATCGATGCAGGCGCTGATGTCAATGCAAGCGATGAACTCGGGTGGACGCCGCTGATGAAGGCTGCCTATAACGCCGAGCTGAATTGCGGATTTGCAGATGTTGCGCAAGCCCTGATCGACGCGGGCGCAAACATCGAGGCACCAATCGGTTATGGTGTCCGTCCCCTGATGCTGGCATCGGGTTACGGCGAGACGGCGGTAGTCGAAACGCTGCTGAAAGCTGGTGCCGACGTCACTGCTCGCAACGAAGGCGGACTCACGGCATTGATGATGGTGAAGCAAAAGCACTACGTGGATGTAATCAACCTTTTGCACGAAGCGGAGCGTGATGCAGGGGTCGGGGAGGGGAGTTGTACGAGCAAGAACGAACCCAATTCAAGGGTTGTGACTTTCCTGAAGCCCATCAGCAAGACATAGATACTCTTTGTACGATAAAAATCATCAACCCAATTCCCGGAAAGATCTGCATGCCCTATTTCGTTTACAAGATATTTGAAAAGCCGATCCGGCGTCTGGAAAAGCTCGAGCAGCACGAGGCGTTTCGCGAGGCTTCGAGTCGGGCAAAGCAGCTGCGCAGTGAACTTGCTGGTGATGCTACATGTACTATCAAGGTAATATTTGCTGAAAACGAATTGCAGGCAGAGGACCTGCTCAATCAATTTCGGGAACCTGTCCCAAATCCACAGGACGATTGAGCACCCGCAATGGATGAAACAGCCTATCGACAGGCGCTGACTTCAGTAATCCCGCGCCATTGCCCGTTCGAAAAATCCATACTTACCCATTGTGCGAGTTGTTCCAAGGCTGAGAAACGCAATATTGCCGAGCGCGAAGTCGTCTCCTGCAATAGCTCAATAGCGCATGAGCGCTGTATTCAGTTACGCGATTTGTTGCGGCAAAACTTCACATTCGCCCTGGGAAAGTTGCATATTGATGGACCGCTGCCCCACGCACAAGAAATGCGCATACAGTGCGGAGGATTGAGGAGTTTGCAATTCACCTTGGATGGCGATGAAGAAGTGCACGATATTTCCGAACTGCTCGTCATGGCTCAAAAAAAGTATGGTGAGTTAGCGGAATTGCCTTACTCAAAGATCGTGCAACGGGCAAATAGTCATTTCAAACTCAGGAAGATTTGATAGTACGAGCGTGATTTATGCGCTCACAACAGGAGCAATAGCAGAGACATGTCAGAGCAGCCTTCAGAAATAAAACTGCATCAGCAATCACATTTGCTGGAAATCACTTTCGATGACGGATCTTGTTATCAACTTCCCTATGAATACCTGCGCGTGTATTCGCCGTCAGCCGAAGTCGGCGGACACGGCCCGGGTCAAGAAGTGTTGCAAGTTGGCAAAATGGACGTGGGCATCAAGGAATTGGTTCCGGTTGGCAGCTATGCCGTGCAGATCAATTTTGATGACGGGCATGATACCGGGCTTTACACATGGCAATACCTTTTCAAGCTGGGCAAAAATAGGGATATGTTGTGGCAGGATTATCTGGACAGGATGGCTGCCGCTGGCGCGAGCCGTGAACCAGCACCGGGAACAAAGAAGTAGCCCGAAAGATACCCGACAATATTAGTCGACATAGTTTAGAATTGCGATCCAAGTACTTTTTCTGATTCAGGAGTGAATAATGAGTTTTAGCGAAACTGAAGTACAAACCGCCTTGAAGAATTTGACTGACCCGAACACCAAAAAGGATTTTGTCAGCGGAAAGTCGGTGAAGAACATCAAAGTCAACGGCAGCGATGTTTCGCTGGACATTATGCTGGGTTATCCCGCCAAGAGCGTATGGGACGAGATCTGCGCAATGGTCGAATCGCACCTCAAGTCGACATTGCCGGGCATAGGCAAGATCAGTGTCAACGTGTCCAGTAAAGTCGTGCCGCACGCGGTTCAACGCGGCGTTAAGCTGGTGGAAGGCGTAAAGAACATCATCGCGGTAGCAAGCGGCAAGGGCGGTGTCGGAAAATCAACGACTGCAGTTAACCTTGCATTGGCACTGTCTGCCGAAGGTGCGCGCGTCGGGGTTCTCGACGCCGATATTTACGGTCCTTCACAACCGACCATGCTGGGAATTTCCGGCCAACCCAAATCGGTCGATGGAAAATCACTTGAACCGATGATGAATCACGGTCTGCAGGCCATGTCCATCGGCTTCATGATAGATGGCGAGGATACCCCCATGGTCTGGCGCGGACCGATGGTGACACAGGCGCTCGACCAATTGCTGCACCAGACACGCTGGGATAATCTGGACTATCTGGTCGTCGACCTTCCGCCGGGAACAGGCGATATCCAGCTTACGCTGGCGCAAAAGGTACCTGTCACCGGTGCGGTGATCGTCACGACGCCTCAGGACATTGCACTGATGGATGCACGCAAAGGTTTGAAGATGTTCGACAAGGTCGGTATCAAGATCGTCGGTATCGTGGAAAACATGAGCACGCATATCTGTTCGAAATGCGGCCACGAAGAGCACATCTTCGGTGCCGGCGGCGGCGAGAAGATGTGCGGTGATTACAATGTCGAATTTTTGGGTGGACTGCCATTGGACATACGCATACGCGAGCAGGCGGATTCTGGAAATCCGACCGTGATCGCCGATCCTGACGGAAAGATCGCCAGGGAATACAAGCAGATCGCCCGCCGCATCGCAGTCAAGGTCGCTGAGATGGCGCAAGACCACAGCGCGGCATTTCCCAAGATCGTGGTGCAGAATACTTAAGCATTCTTGGAAATGAACGGATTTTTGCACGGGCCTGTTTCTTTCAGGTCTTGCAAGAATAATTTTGGCCATTTGTAACAGACGTATTCATTCTCTCACGTTTATAGTCCATTAACCTTCAGATATATAACGTTTTTCATGGAAAACGTCATTAGTATTGCCTTATGAACTAACTTGGACTAAACTAGTCCTAGTTCAACGAGGTGTACATGTTAAGACTGAGCAAAATGGCTGATTATGGTACTCAAGTGATGACCTATATGGCGCGTGACCAGGCTATTCATAGCGCCACCGAGGTTGCTGGTGTATTGGGTATCTCGGCACCGACGGTGAGCAAGATTCTCAAGATGCTGATCAGAAAGAATCTGGTGGCCTCGATCATGGGTGCCAAGGGTGGTTATATGCTAGCGCGCCATCCTGCCGAGATCTCTGTCGCAGAGATCATCGATGCGATGGACGGACCTATTTCCATCACCGAATGCAGCGGTACAACCACTTGCGAACTTGAGTCGACCTGTTCTACACGCAGCAATTGGCAGGGCATCAATCACATCATCCAGGATGCACTTGAAAAAGTTAATCTGGCCGCAATGATCCAGCCCAAACCTCAGGTCGTGGACATGAGCGCCCTTCGTTCGCGCGGCGTTTTGATATGAAAATTATATGGAGAAGAATATGGCAATAACGATGACCGAATCTGCGGCAAAACACATCCTAAAGCAAATCGAAATGAGCGGCACAGGGGTAGGTTTGCGGCTTGGCGTTAAGAAGTCGGGATGCAGCGGTTTCGCCTATACGATGGATATCGCGAATGAAATTCTTGAGTCGGACAAGATCTTTGAGAGCTTTGGAGCGAAGGTTCTGGTTGATGAAGAGAACCTGCCGTTTCTCAATGGCACTGAACTCGAATATGCAAAGCAGGGATTGGGATATGTGTTCAAGTTCAACAACCCCAATGTCAAGGATGAGTGCGGCTGCGGTGAAAGCTTTGCAGTTTAAGGATTACTTATGAGCACAGTTTTAAACAATCTGGTCAATCAGCCCTATAAGCACGGATTCGTAACCGACATCGAGACCGAGTCGGTTCCGAAGGGTTTGAGCGAGGATGTGATTCGCCTGATCTCGAAAAAGAAGGATGAGCCGGAATGGCTGCTTGAATTCCGCCTGCAAGCGTATCGTCACTGGTTGACGATGAACGAGCCGGATTGGGCGAATGTGAACTATCCCAGGATCGATTTTCAGGAGATCATCTATTTTGCCCAGCCCAAGCCCAAGAAACAACTGGCGAGTATGGACGAGGTCGATCCGGAATTACGCCGCACCTTCGAAAAGCTCGGCGTGCCGCTGCACGAACAGAAGATCATGGCCGGCGTCGCCGTGGACGTGATCTTCGACAGCGTCTCTGTGACCACGACATACAAGGCCAAACTCGCCGAGGTCGGGATCATATTCTGTTCCTTTTCAGAAGCGGTGCGCGAGCATCCGGAGCTGGTGAAGCAATATTTGGGCAGCGTCGTGCCGAGCGGCGACAATTTCTATGCCGCGCTCAATTCGGCTGTATTTACTGACGGATCGTTCTGCTTCATCCCGAAAGGGGTCAAGTGTCCGATGGATCTGTCCACTTATTTCAGGATCAACACCGAAGGCTCGGGCCAGTTCGAGCGCACGCTGATCGTCGCCGAGAAAGGCAGTTCGGTGTGTTATCTGGAGGGTTGCACCGCGCCGCAATTCGACACCAATCAGTTGCATGCGGCGGTGGTCGAGCTGGTCGCGCTGGACAACGCCGACATCAAATATTCGACGGTGCAGAACTGGTATGCAGGAGACGAGAACGGCAAAGGCGGTATCTACAATTTCGTCACCAAGCGCGGCCTGTGCAAGGGCGTCAATTCAAAGATCTCCTGGACACAGGTGGAGACCGGCTCGGCGATCACCTGGAAATATCCGAGTTGCGTACTACTCGGCGACAACTCGACAGGAGAATTCTATTCGGTGGCGCTGACCAACCATCTGCAGCAGGCCGATACCGGAACCAAGATGATCCATCTCGGCAAGAACACGCGCAGCAAGATCATCTCGAAAGGGATCTCGGCGGGACGTTCGAGCAACAGCTATCGCGGCATGGTCAAGGTGGGCAGCCGCGCGATCGGGGCCAGGAACTATTCGCAATGCGATTCGATGTTGATCGGCGACCGTTGCGAGGCGAGCACCTTCCCGACCATCGACGTGCAGAACACCACGGCAATGATAGAACACGAAGCGTCAACGTCCAAGATCGGCGAAGACCAGATGTTCTTTTTCGCACAACGCGGGATCGGCTCGGAAGAAGCGATCTCGATGATCATCAACGGCTTTTGCAAGGACGTGTTCGTGCATCTGCCGATGGAATTTGCGGTCGAGGCGACCAAGCTGCTCGGCCTTAAACTTGAAGGGAGCGTAGGGTGATCAGCAAAGACAGCAAAGTAATGTTGGAAGTCAAAAATCTGCGCGCGAAAGTTGGCGGAGTCGAGATCCTGAAAGGCGTCGACCTCACCGTAAATGCGGGCGAGGTGCATGCCATCATGGGCATCAACGGTTCTGGCAAGAGCACGTTCTCCAAAGTGCTGGCGGGTCATCCCGACTATCATGTCACCGGCGGTACTGCCAGCTTCGCAGGAAAGGATCTGTTCGCGCTTGAACCCGAGGAGCGAGCAAGGGCGGGGCTGTTCCTCGCTTTCCAGTATCCGGTCGAGATCCCCGGCGTATCGAACAGTGCGTTGTTGCGGCTGGCCTACAATACTTTACAGACCGAGAGGGGTCTGGAGGAGCTCGATCCGCTCGAATTCGAGGATCTGGTTCACGAGAAGATCAAGGTTGTCGAAATGGATCCGAGTTTCCTCGGTCGCAGTGTCAATGAAGGTTTCTCCGGCGGCGAGAAGAAGCGCAACGAGATCCTGCAAATGGCGGTGCTTGAACCGAAACTGGCGATCCTCGACGAGACCGACTCGGGCCTGGACATCGATGCCCTGCGTATCGTCGCGAACGGTGTCAACAGTTTGCTCACCCCGGACAATGCGGTGGTGATGGTCACCCATTACCAGCGCCTGCTGAACTACATCGTTCCGGATTACGTGCATGTGATGGATGGTGGGCGCATCGTCAGAACCGGCGGCAAGGAACTCGCGCAGGAACTGGAGGCGCGCGGGTACGACTGGCTCAGGGCAGCGGCGTAATGTCTACTAAAGAACAATGTTTCGAGCAGCTGCTGCTCGGCAAAGTCGTCAGATCGAACGGCTGGCTGGATGACATTCGTGTGGATGCGCTGGCGCGTGCCCAAGCCTTAAAATTTCCATCTGATCGGGACGACGACTGGCGCTTCACCGACTTGTCAGCGTTGTTCCAACACAGTTTTCAACCAGTGGATTCTTTTGCCCGACTGACGTTGACCGACATCGAGAAGTATTTGATACCCGGAGCGATCCGGTTGGTATTTGTTGATGGTTGTTATGCAGCCGAACTATCCGATCTGTCTCAAGCGGGCGCAGGTGTGACGGTGACTTCCCTGGTAGATTGTTTCGTGCCCGACCGGCTCGGAGACCAGATGGTCGAAACCAATTTCGGACGTTATGCGCCGTACCAGCAGGATGCATTCGTTGCCCTGAACACGAACTTCTTTGAAGACGGTGCGTGGGTGCACGTTGCCAGGGAAGTGACAACACCTGTTCATCTGTTGCATGTCGCAACCAAACGTGAGTCTGCATCAGCCATCTATCCGCGCAGCATGGTGGTGATGGAGCCTGCCAGTCGCGCCACCCTGGTAGAAGACTATATAGGGTTGGATGACGGGATCTATTTTACGAATGCGGTGACAGAGGTAGTACTCAAGGATGGGGCGCACCTGCAACATGTGCGGGTGCAACGCGAATGTACAAGCGCCTTCCATATCGGACATTGCTCGGTCGATGCGGGCAGAGACAGTGTCTACGCTTCGACCTCACTGGCATTCGGTGCGCGCGTTTCGCGTCATACGCTGCATGTCACGCAACGCGGAGAAGGCGCGGAAATGCATCTGGATGGGCTGGCCCTGGTCGCGGGACGTCAGATCGCCGACACGCATACCCTGGTCGATCATGCCGTACCACGTGGCAAGAGCATCCAGTTGCACAAATGCATCGCGGACGGATCGGCGCATGCGGTTTTCAGCGGCAAGATCATCGTGCACGTCGGCGCGACAGGATCCGACTCCGCGCAGAGCAGCCGCAACCTGCTGTTGTCCGACAAGGCGCGTATCGATACACAACCGCAACTCGAGATCTTCAACGATGATGTGAGTTGCAAGCATGGCGCGACGATCGGGCAGATCGATGCAGACGCGCTGTTCTTCCTCAAGAGCCGCGGGCTTACCGAGGAGCGTGCACGCAACCTGCTCACCCACGCATTTGCCGCAGAGATCATAGTCAAGATTCCGGTTCCATCCCTGGTCGAGTCCCTTGGCAAGACGATCCTTGAAAGGATGAACGGGGAGCGCAAATGAAGATTGAACGTATCAAAAACGAGCGCACGATTACCGACAAAGCCACGATCGATAAGATCAGGGCCGATTTTCCGATTCTCGGTCTGCAGGTATCCGGGAAACCGCTGGTCTATCTGGACAACGCGGCCAGCAGCCAGGTGCCGCAGGCTGTGATCGACCGCATCGTGCGTTACCAGACAGAGGAGCATTCAAATATCCATCGTGCAGTGCATTACCTGAGCGAACTGGCCACAAGGCAATACGAAGCGGCGCGCGTCAAGGTCCAGCATTTCATCAATGCGAAAGAGTCGCGCGAGATCATATTCACACGCGGCACCACCGAATCCATCAACCTGGTGATGCACGGCTATGGCCGGGCTTTCATCGGCAAGGGCGACGAGATCATCCTGTCCGCGATGGAGCACCACGCCAACATCGTTCCCTGGCAGATGCTGGCGCAGGAAAAAGGTGCTGTATTGCGCGTGATCCCGATGAACGATGCCGGTGAATTGCTGGTCGACGAGTTCGAAGCACTATTCAACGAAAAGACGAAATTCCTCGCCTTGTCTCATGTCTCGAACGCCCTCGGTACGATCAATCCGGTCAAGCGAATGACCGCCTACGCGCACAGCCACGGCGTTCCGGTGTTGCTAGACGGCGCTCAGGCAGCACCGCACCAGGCACTTGACATGCAGGATCTGGATTGTGATTACTATGCTTTCTCCGGGCACAAGATGTGCGGTCCGACAGGTATCGGCGTCTTGTATGGCAAGGCCCACCTGCTGGAGAAGATGCAGCCCTATCAGGGCGGCGGAGATATGATCCTGTCGGTGACTTTCGAAAAGACCACATACAACGTTATTCCGTCAAAATTCGAGGCGGGCACACCTCCCATCATGGCTGCGATCGGACTGGGTGCGGCGATTGAGTATCTGAGCGGGATTGGTCTGGACAATATCGCTGCCTATGAACATGAATTGCTGGAGTACGCGACCGAAAAAGTTGCGGCGATGCCGGGTGTCAGGATCATCGGTACCGCCGGAAACAAGGCCGCCGTGATGTCGTTCGAAATCGAGGGCGTGCATCCGCACGACGTCGGCACGATCCTGAACTCGGATGGAATCGCGATCCGTACCGGGCACCATTGCGCCCAGCCGGTAATGGACCGCTTCCATGTTCCCGCCACGGCGCGCGCATCGTTTGCCTTTTACAACACCAGACAGGAAATAGACAAGCTGGTCGAAGGCATACGCAAAGTGCAGGAGATGTTTTTATGACCGACATGCGCCAGCTTTATCAGGAAGTGATCCTCGACCACAACCGCAAGCCAAGGAACTGGGGTGCGGTATCAGGTGCGAACCGGCATGCGGACGGGCACAACCCGCTGTGCGGAGACCACATAAAGCTATCGATGAACGTATCGGATGACAAGATCGAAGCTATCGCATTCGAAGGACACGGCTGCGCAATCTGCAAGGCTTCCGCATCGATGATGACCGGCGCAGTCAAGGGCAAATCGGTTCAGGATGCCGAGACCATGGTCGAAGAATTCAGGGGCATGGCGACCGGCACATTCGATCCTGAAAGTGCGGACAATCATCTAGGCAAGCTGAAGATATTTTCCGGCGTCAAGGATCTACCCTCGCGGGTCAAGTGTGCAATCCTGCCCTGGCATACCCTGCATGCAGCACTTAATGCCGAAGCTTCGACCTCAACCGAAGGCGAAGCCGATCCTGTCCCGGGCTCAATGATAGGCGAGGAGTAGTCATGCCCAGAATTGCCGACATCGAAGACACCCCGAACCCGAATGCGGTCAAATTCGTGTTGAAGGACAGGCTGACCTGGGGTACGGCCTGTTCTTTCGGCAATGCCGAAGCCGCAGCTGCTGATCCGCTTGCCTCCGCATTGTTTGCGATCCCCCATGTCGTCAATGTGTATTACATGGACAAATGGATCACCGTCACCCAGGATGGCGAAGCGGACTGGCCCAAGCTGGTCAGGGAGATCGCGATGCCGATCAGGGAAGCGGAGGCGGTGGAGAAACCGGAACATGAAACAGTATCCACCAGCTTCGATGACGATGACCCGAAGCTTGCAGCGATTCGGAAGTTGCTGGACGAACAGGTCAGGCCCGCGCTGGTATCGGACGGCGGCGATCTGCAGATCGTCGGCCTGGACGGGAATGTGCTTTCGATCCGCTATTACGGTGCTTGCGGAAGCTGCCCGAGTTCCCTTGCTGGCACACTTTCTGCAATCGGCAATCTGGCTCGTACCATCGAACCCGACATCGAAGTGGCAGTCGTATGAGTGAGTGGGTGGACGTTGCGAATGTCGATGAGATCTCTCCAAGCAAGCCGGTACACATAGAAATAGACGGCGTCGGCATCGCGGTATTCAAACTGGATGACGCGTTCTATGCGATCGAAGATGTCTGCACCCATGACGGCGGAGTGCTGACCGGTGGTTGCGTCGAAGGCAA
>Ga0210099_1000142_pt1 | contig 27242 bp, 26 predicted proteins | sample Joice_ThreeSqA_D_4_FD_184872 | JGI IMG/M metagenome (GOLD analysis project Ga0210099, IMG submission 184872) | Wetland microbial communities from San Francisco Bay, California, USA, that impact long-term carbon sequestration - Joice_ThreeSqA_D2... | ecosystem: Environmental > Aquatic > Marine >...
ATAAAAAGTTGTGATGCTCGCAAAAAAGTACCAGGCAAAATTTAATGCAACTTCCAGGATGAACATTTTATTATGATCGAGCAGAATTTGAAATGACTGGGCCAGCTTTGCAGCAGCCAGGAAAGCAATGTTAAGTAAAACTAAGTCACTTAATAAACGCAGGTAATAAATTGATTTTCTGTTTACTATCATTTATTTGGTTACTTTTTCTTATTAAAGAAATTTAATGATTTATCCCGGACATATTCTTTTATACTTGTTTCAAAAACAGCTCTGCTAAATTTTTTTGCATGATTTGAAATAACAATTGGATCAAAAATATTTTTTTCTTTTTCAAATTTATGAACAGCATTTTTAATAATTTCCACATTTTGTGAATCAAATAAAATTCCTGTTGTACCATCAATTACTGTTTCCGCTGTTCCTCCTTTATTTAAGGCAATCACAGGAGTTCCGCAAGCCATCGCCTCTACTACTGTTATTCCAAAATCTTCTTCTGCTGCGAATACGAGCGCTTTTGTTTTCTGAAGAAGAGATTTTAATAGATTATCGTTAAAAGACAAGACCTCAATATTTGAAGTTGCCATCGTTTTGATTTTATCAAATTCGGGTCCTTCCCCTATAACTTTTAGATTTTTATCTTTCATTCCGGAAAAAGCTTTCACAATAAGATCGACTTTTTTATAAGGAACCATTCTTGATGCTGACAAATAGAAATCTTCTTTTCCTGTCTTACAAGTAAATTTGTTTATATCGACCGGCGGATAAATTATATCGGCTTCACGATTGTATATCCTTTTAATTTTCCCGGCAATAAATTTTGAATTGGCAATAAGATAATTAGGTCGCGATGCAGTTTTAAGATCCCATTTTCTTAGGTAGTTAATAGTTGATCTTGCTAAAAAACCTTTTAGTCCTGTTGAAATGTCAGCGTTGTTAAGATATAATTCAGCATTATCCCAGGCATATCTCATTGGAGAATGACAGTAACTTATATGAAGCTGATCAGGTTTTGTTTTTATGCCTTTTGCAACCGCGTGTGAGCTTGATATAATTAAATCATAGCCCGAAAGGTCAAGTCTTTCGATGGCTAAAGGAAAAAGTGGAAGATAATTACGGTGACTTTTCTTTGCGAAGGGAAATTTTTGGATCAAAGAAGTTTTTGCATGTTTCCCCTTCAGAATAATCTCTCTGTGTTTGTCATTTAAAAAATCTACCAGTCCAAAAATATCTGCATCCTGCCAGATGTTAGTAAAAGATTCTACAACTTTTTCAGAACCCGCATAATTAACAAACCATTCATGAACAATAGCGGTTTTCAGATTATTCAATACCAGCCCGGTAATAAGTTATTGATATCTGAAAAATAAAAATAAAATAGTGGATTGACGAATTGAAATCCTGGTTAGCTAATTGCAATTTTACCTTACAACTGAATTGTAAATATCTTCTGTTTCTTTTGCCATTCTTTCTAAAGAAAAACGTTTAATTATTTTTTCCCTCGATTCTTTTACAAAAGATTTCCAGAGTTTAAAATCTTCAGACAATTTTATTATGAAGTCAGCAGCCTCTTTTGAACTTTCTAAGTTATATAAAAATCCTGTTTTGTTATCTTCTACAAGATCGTTATTTCCAATAACGTTTGTAGCAATGACCGGAACGCCGTAAGACATTGCTTCTAAAACGGCAAGAGGCATTCCTTCCCATCTTGAGGTAGAAATATAGCAGAAAGAATCTTCTAAATATTTACCCGGATTTTCAACCGCTCCACTAAAAACAAATATTTCATTCAATCCATTTTCTTTAGCCATTTTCCTAATTTCGGTTTCTTCTCCTCCGGAGCCGAGTAAAGCTAACTTAAAGAATTGTGCGACTTTTCTTTCTTTAAGTTCCTTAAATATCTCAATTAGTTGAGATGAATTTTTTTGATAATTAAATCTTGTGAAAGTTGTTATAATTTTGGGCTTTGAAGAAAAATTTTGTTCTGATATTGATTGAGCCGGAATTTCAACAGCATTTTCAATAATCGTGATTTTTGATGGAGATGAAATTTTGTTTTGAAGTAATATTTCTAACTCGCCTTTTGAGACCGAGATAATTTTTTTTGTTAAAAGTGAAAGTATCTTTTCAATTAGTCTATAAAAATATTTTTGAATATGATTATAATTCCCGGTATGAAAACCATGAAAAGTATGCACACAAGGAATACCTGTCAGAAAAGAAAGTAACCTGCCATATATTCCCGCGCCCTTTCCATGAGAATGAATTACATTTATTGAATTCTTTTTTGTAAAAGCTTTAAGATTTAAGAGAGTTGTAAATTTGAATTTTCTATGGGGGATTAAAATTATTTTGTTTTCACCCAGTAATTCAGTAAATCTTCTTTTATATGGAATATCATCAGGGCAGGCAACGTAAAAGTTGTTATTTTTGTGTAATGCCTTTAATAAAGAATAAATATGTTCAGGACCGCCGCCGAAATCCGCTCGTGCTGTTATGATCAGAACATTTAGGTTTTTTTTGTTCATTGGTTAAGAAAATTTATAAAAAGGCAAATTAAACTCTTAAATTTAAGAATAATTGTCTGGCAAAATAAACAAGGTCCTTGAGCTATGAAGATTTCTATTGTAACACCGACATATAACTCGAAAGCTACAATATCACGGAATGTTACTTCTGTTATAAGCCAGTCTTATAGAAATTTTGAGCAAATTATTGTAGATAATAAAAGTGAGGATGACACTTTAAGTTTAATCAGGCAACTTTATGATGAAAATGATTTGAAAGATCGATTAAAAATAATAAGTGAAAAAGATGATGGGATTTCCGATGCTTTTAATAAAGGGATAAAAGCTACAACGGGAGAAATAATTGCTATTTTGAATAGCGACGATACTTATCACAATGATCATGTGTTTGAAGAAGTTGTGAAAATATTTAACGATCCGGAAATACTTTTTGCTCACGGGGATGTTTATTTCGATGACCCGGTTTATGGTTCCAACATACGGAAACCCTTGCTTTGTCCAGTAACTACAGCAATGCCCTACAATCATCCCACAATGTTTTTAAGAAAAGAGATTTATGAGAAATTCGGTTTGTTTGATCTTTCCTACAGATATTCTATGGATTTTGAATTTATAGTAAGATTAGAAAAAAAATTCCCGGAATTTAAAACAAAAGTAAAATATTTTTCTGATTTCCCGATTGCAAAAATGTATTCAGGTGGGGCTTCATGGAAGAATGAAATACAATCAATCAAAGAAACTAAAAAAGCGCTAAAAAAATATGATTTCTGGAATTCCTCTGCAAAGAAAAATTATTTATTAAGAATTTGCAGAACACGGCTGAAAAAATATTTGAGTGTTCTTAATCTTAATTTTATGGTTAAGATTTGGCGAAACAGAAAATGGAAGCAGTAAAGAATTGGATTTTTCAAAGTTAAAAATATTCTTCAGAAGAAGGGAATTTAGTAATTCTGCCTGGAATATTGCCGATGTAATTTTATTTCCCTTTTTAATGCTTTTATTTACACCATTCTTTATTAAGAATTTGGGAACGGACCAGTACGGGATATGGATGTTTGTTAATTCAATTATTGCAAGCATCGGGATTGTTAATATGGGGCTTGGCGACGCTTCCATCAAATTTGTTTCAAAGTACAGGGCATTAAATGACACGCCTAATATTAATAGAATTGTGAATACTACTTTTTCGTTAAGTCTTTTTTTATTGTTGATCATTATTCTTCTGGGAATCGGTGTAGCATTCTCAGTAGAGAATTTTAATTTGTTTAATCTTAATGATATAAATCGCAGTGTTGCGTCATCTGCTATACAACTCGGCAGTATAATTTTTGGTTTGAGACAGATTGAACAGGTTATTCTGGCAACTTTCCGTGGATACGAACGATATGACAATGCTTCACAGATTTCTATGACATCTAAAACTGTCTTATTATTTTCTCAGATTATTACTGTTTATCTGGGGTATCATCTCGTTGAATTATATACGGTAAGCGTAATTTCTTCTACGTTAATGATTGTTGGTGAAATAATTTTTTCAAAGTTTAAGTATGGGAAAATATCATTTTTTCCCACAATAAAGAGACAATCCATTAAAGAAATTTTTAGTTTTAGCTCCTGGTCCTGGACTCAATCAGTAATGGGTATTATTGTTGGACATGTAGACAGATTGATCATTATAACTTTAGCGGGCCCAACCTTCTTAGCTTATTATGCACTTGCTTCAACTGTGGGAACTCAGATTCATACAATATTTACAGCTTCCGTCAGCTGGGTTTTCCCGAAGGTTTCCGGTAAAACAGAAAGAAAAGAAGATCTTGCCAGTTTATATTATAAAATGCAACTGCTTATAATTATTCTTGGTACTATTGCAGTAGCAATATTAATTTTGTTTGAATATCCTATTTTTTATACCTGGCTCGGGACCGAGACATATACAAATTCTATATTGTATATACGATTATTTCTTTTTTTGGCGTTCTTTAATATGCTTTCAATTATTCCATATTATTTTTTGCTCGGTGCAAACCTGATTCGCATATCAGCTTTGTTTATGTTTATCAGCGTTGTTTTTACGATCGGGTTTATGATAGCAGGTTATCATATTACCGACGTAGAGGGATTAGCTTATGGAAAGTTTTTAGCTTCTCTTGTTTCAATTCCACTTATGCTGATGTTCGTTCATTATAAAATAATAGATAAAGTAAATATATATTCCGGACTTAAGGTTTATTTACCTTCCGTTTTAATTGCAATTTCAATTTATTTTTTCAATTTAGTATCCATCCCGCTTTTTATTGGCGGCGTTGTTCTGCTTTGGTTTTTATATAAAGAAAGAGTTTTAAAAACATCCGTGGCAAAAATATAAAGTGGTTATAAAAAGAATTTTTCTGAAACTATTAAAGAAACTCGAGCGATATTTTACAAAGAATTTTGTTAGTAAAATAGAAACTAATTCAGTTTTGCTCGCACAAATTCATATTAACAGGATCAAGGAATTAAAAGAGGTCAATTCGTTAAAGGATGTCGAGTTCAAAGTTTTTTCCGAATGGGGAGAGGATGGAATTATACAGTACCTCATAAATAATGTTGAAATTAAAAATAAAATTTTTGTGGAGTTCGGCGTTCAGGATTACAAAGAATCCAACACAAGATTTCTTTTGATAAATGATTTATGGAAGGGTCTCGTTATTGATAGCGATAAAGATTGTATTTCTGAAATAAAAAAAGATGATATTTATTTTAGATACAGTTTGATGGCTAAAAATGCTTTCATTACAAAACAAAATATAAACAATCTTATTTCAGCTTCTGGCATCTCAGGTGAAATTGGTTTATTAAGCATAGATATAGATGGAAACGATTATTGGGTCTGGGAGGCAATAAATGTTATAGATCCTGCAGTTGTAATATGTGAATACAATGGTTTATTTGGTTCAACTTACCCGGTTTCAATTCCGTACGACTCTGATTTTTACAGAACAAAGAAACATTTTTCTAATCTTTATTTTGGTGCATCGCTTCCGGCTCTTGTTATTCTTGGTGAGAAAAAAGGTTATGACTTTGTCGGATCAAACAGTGCTGGTTCAAATGCCTTTTTTGTTAAGAAAAATTCATCTGCAAGAATTAAAAAATATTCAGCTAAAGAGGGGTTCAGGGTGCCGGTTTTTCGTCAATCCAGAGATATTCAGAGTCGTCTTACATATCTAGATAAAAAGGAGAGTGAGCAAATTCTGGGAAATATGAATGTTATAAATATTGAAACAGGAAAAACCATCTTGTTGAAAGAAATTTTCTAAAGAATAATTAATGATAAAAAAAATTGTCGCACAATTTATTCTTAACAGGTATTTAAATTCTAAGCCGGATACTCTTTTAGATAAATTAAACCAGAAAATTTTTTATACTATAAGAAACAAACTGGTCAATTTTATCGACCCCGAAATAAAATACAAACTTGCAGGAATAAATATTTCCTTGCCGTTTTCTCATAACCTGTCCGTTAACAAAAAGGTGTTTCCTTTTTATGATGAAAATGTTGGTAGAATTGCATCTTTAGTAAAAGAAAAATATGATGATTTAAGAATGATAGACATCGGGGCTAATGTCGGCGATACGGTACTAATGGTTAAAAGTAAAGTCGATATTCCTATACTTTGTATTGAGGGAGAAGAGAAATTTATTTCGTTGCTTCAAAGAAACACAAAAAATTATCAAAATATTTTTATTGAAAAATCATTTGTCGGGGATAAAGAATTTATATCGGGTAATTATGTTTATTCAAAAGGCTCGGGCAAAATAATCGAAGGGGGGAAACAATCGGTAATTAATTTTAAGACGATTGAGAAAATAGTATCGGAATATTCAGAATTTAAGAAAAGTAAATTATTAAAAATCGATACGGATGGTTTCGACTGCCGCATAATTAAGAATGAAATTGATTTTTTGTCAGAAGTGAAACCTGTTATTTTTTTTGAATATGATCCCTTTCTATACAAGTCAAGAAATGATGCTTTTGGTGTTTTTGATTTACTTTTGAAAGCGGGGTTTAACACTGCCGTTTTTTATGAAAACACCGGCGACTATTTATTAACTACTGAGTTGAATAATAAAAATTTACTTAGCGATTTGCATTATTATTTCAGCGGCAGAAAGACAGAGCGTTATTGTGACATAGCTGTTTTTCATAATGAAGACGATGATCTGGCGAATAAACTGAGAGGAAAAGAAATTCAGTACTTTGCAAATATTCGCAAATACAATATCATTTAATGATGTATTTAATAAAGCTCAGGAATCTTCTCAATTATTTTATTTATTTGTTGATTGATTTATTCCTTCCTAAGGGAACGGGAATTAATCCGAATACTTTGTTAATTGTTAAGCTTGATGCGATAGGTGATTATCTGTTGTTCAGGAACTTTTTGTCTGCGCTTAAATCAAGCAAGAAGTATAAAAATTATAAAATAACTTTGTGCGGAAATATTGTTTGGAAGGATTTATCCGTAGAATTTGATAAAAATATTGTTGATGAATTCATCTGGATAGACAGGAAGAAATTTTATAAAAGCATCGGCTATAAATTTAATTTGCTAAAACAGGTTAAGGAAAAGGGATTTGAAACAGCAATAACGGCAACATATTCGCGCGAAATATTGTATGATGATTTAATCGTAAATTCAAGCAGGGCAAAAATAAGAATCGGGAGCGAGGGCGCAAAAGATAATTACGTAAAATGGAAAAGGAATTTATTTACCGACAAATATTATACAAGTCTTTTATCTGCCCCGGCCACAAATCTTTTTGAATTTAACTATAATAAAATTTTTTTTGAAATTTTTCTTGACGAACAAACTGATATTAAAACTCCCAGAATAGATATTTCTCAAGTTAGTTTGAGTTTTATTCCTTCTAAACCTTACGTCGTTTTGTTTCCGGGAGCGAGTAGGGCAGAGAAGATTTGGGATTATAATAATTTTAAAGAGATAGCGGAATTTTTGATAAATGAATATTCGTGTAATATTGCTCTTGCAGGAGGAGAAGGCGAAAAAGATATTTCTATTAAAATAACCACTTCTTTGCCGGGAGCGAAAGTTTTTAACTTAACTTCCAAAACAACTCTGCCGGATTTAGCAAAGATTATCAGCGAATCAGAATTGCTTATTTCAAATGATACTGGAGCCGTTCACCTGTCAGCAAGTGTATGCAGGAATTTTATATGTCTCTCTAATGGAGAACGATTCGGCAGGTTTCATCCTTATCCGCAGGAGATATTTGATAAAGCTTATTATATTTATCCCCCAGAGATTATGGATAATCTTGATAACATTGAATTATTGAAAGAAAAATACAGATTTGATTCCAATCTGGATATAAATGAAATAAAGCCGCAGACTGTTAAAGAAGCTATTAAAAAGATTTTAGGATAATTAATGAAAATCTCTTCTGTTATAATTGCAAAAGATGAAGAAAGAAATATTCGAAGGTGTATTCAAAGCCAGCTTGAGTGTATTGACGAAATAATTGTTCTTATCGATGAGTATTCTAAAGATTCTACACTTGAAATTGTTAAATCGTTTCCCGCAGTTAAATATGAAGTCGTTGAGTGGTGGGGATATTCAAAGACAAAAAAATATGGTGTTTCTAAGGCCTCGAATGATTGGATAATGTGGATTGACGCAGACGAAGTATTGACTTCCGGACTTTCTAAAGAATTAATTGAATTTAAAAAATCGGAACCCCGGTTTGATTCATATTCATTCCCGAGAAAAGCTAACTTCCTTGGAAGATGGATCTTACACAGCGGTTGGTACCCGGGAAGAGTAACAAGGTTGTTCAATAAAAACAAAGTTACTTTCAGTGATAATGAGGTCCACGAACATCTTGTTACAAAAGGAAAAACAGGAGAATTCAAAAATGAAATTGAACACTATACAGACCCTAACATAAAACATTACTTTGAAAAGTTTAATGAATATACCACACTAGCAGCTGAGGAGCTCGACAAAAAAGGAAAAGCATTTAAGATTACGGATTTAATTATCAGGCCGGGTGCAATTTTTATTAAAATGTATATAATTAAAAGAGGTTTCTTAGACGGAATCCAGGGATTTATATTGGCGGGATTTTCTTCAGCGTATGTTTTTACAAAATATTGTAAGTTATGGGAGAGAAAAAATTCAAAGGGAGAATGATATGCAGCAAAATTCAGCAAATGAAATTTTATTTATGCAATTGGTTATGCAAAACCAGCAAATAGCAATTATGTCAATGGGGAAACTCAAACATCCCGTAACTGATAAGATTGAACGAAATCTTGAACTTGCTAAAGTTTCAATAGATACTCTTGATATGTTGAAAGTAAAGACAAAAGGGAACCTTTCAGAGTATGAGGGAAAATTTCTTGATGAAGTCATTCGTGAACTAAAGCTGAACTATGTTGAGGAAGTGAATAAAGATCAAAGAGGCAAACCGGAAAACACAAATGAAGAAACAAGTAAAGAAGAGAATAAAGAAGAAAAATCAAGCGAGTGAAACTGTATAATGGCTAAGACTAAGAAAAAAATGGTTATAGGAATTATTGCCAACACAACCAAACAGAATGTTTTCCCTGTCCTTTCCGGGTTATTAAAAAAACTTAAAGAAAATGAATTTGATTATTTTCTGAGCGCTGATACCAGAAAGTACAAAGAATTAATAACCGAAAAGGTGGGTGAGAGTAAATTCCTGGTTGAGGATAAGCTTTGTAAAAAGAGCGATATAATTATTTCAATCGGCGGAGATGGGACAATGCTCGCAACTGCGTTTCATGCACATTTATATAATAAACCGGTTTTGGGAGTTAATCTAGGCAAGCTCGGATTTTTAGTTGATGCGAATGTCGAAGAGCTAGATAGAGTTATTGATGATCTTAAAAAGAAAAGATATTCTGTTGAAGAACGCATGGTTATAGAAGGCGAGTGTCTTGGTCACAAGGTAGAAAAGCTTTACGCAATTAATGATATTGTAATTGATAAGGGCGGCTGGCCTAAAATGATAGAACTTACAATTACTGTAGATGGTGAATATGTTACAACCTTTGCTGCTGATGGATTAATTATTGCAACTCCAACAGGTTCGACAGGATATTCTATTTCGGTTGGAGGACCAATCGTTAGTCCGCTGACCGATGTTATAACATTAGCACCAGTCTCTCCCCATAGTCTGTCAATGAGACCGCTTGTTCTTCCTAGTTCACAGGAAATTTTGATAAGAGTAAGTTCACTCCATAAAGAAATTCATCTTAATTGTGACGGACAAAGAGTATTTGCTTTCCTGCCACCTCTTGAGTTAAAAATCACAAAGAGTAAAAGACCTTTAAAACTTGTTCAAACATCCTTCACGGGTTATTTTGAAAAATTGAGGAATAAACTTTTGTGGGGAATTGATCTCAGGAATAATCTTAACAATAGAACCAAATAGTGAAGTCAAAATACCTGCTGATTCTTGTTATCTTGTTTTCCGATTGTCTTTTTGCACAAACAAGAAACAGGATTATAGATGATTCAAACTCAGAACCGATACTTATCGGTTATTGTACTCGTGATGTATTCAGTGATTCTGTTTTTGCTTCCTGGTTTAATCCGGAATATGAAAGTTATGAACCGGATTCTTCAACTATTGAATCATTAAAGAAAAATATGGAAGATATTGATATAACTATAGTGATGGGAAGCTGGTGCAGCGACAGTCAATGGCATGTTCCTGATTTATATAAAATCCTTGATGAAATCAATTATCCTTCCGATAAGGTAATACTTATTGCGGTTAATGAAGATAAAAAAACAGATAGAGATGAAATAGACAGTCTTGATATAAAATTTGTTCCGGCATTTATTTTTTACCGGGACAATTCTGAATTAGGAAGAATTGTTGAAATGCCGGAGAAAAGTCTTGAAGAAGATATATTGGGAATAGTTGATAAGTAGATTAAAGATATGCCAGATTTTAGAAATCTGGCATATCTAAAAAGAATATTAATTCTCTATTTCATCGTAATGAAGAACGGGCAATTCAATCTTAGTAAAATCAATAACCTTTAACTTTGACTTCCCATTACCATTCTTACCATTAGTTCCGTTCTTTTTAACAGCAGCAATTTTCCCTGTATTGCTCTCTGGTTTTGGCGGATTAAGGCTATCTTTATAATTCTTGTAAACATAAGATCTTTTCTTGTAATTCCTGAGAATAATTCTGTCTTCATCATGGTGAAGAACATAATTAGGCAATAAAGGAATTTTCCCGCCGCCGCCAGGTGCATCAATTACAAAATGAGGAATTGCCAAACCACTTGTATGCCCACGCAGGTTTTCAATGATGTTCAAACCTGTTTCAATTGAAGTGCGGAAATGATTTGCACCCTTTGTCTCATCTGCCATATACATATAGTAAGGACGAACTCTCATCCTTAATAATTTCTGCATCAGCTCTTTCACAATTGCGGGATCATCATTCACACCTTTCATCAGAACCATCTGGTTACCAACCGGAACGCCGGCGTTTGCAAGCATTTCACATGCCTTTGTACTTTCAGGGGTTATTTCCCATGGATGATTGAAGTGAGTATTAACATATATAGGATGGTATTTCTTTATCATCTCACAAAGATTTTCCGTAATTCTTTGAGGTAGTACACAAGGCATTTTTGTTCCAAGCCTTATTATCTCGATGTGAGGAATTTCTCTTAATCGTTTTAGAATTTTTTCAAGCATTGTATCTGTGAGCATCAAAGGATCACCGCCTGAAAGAATTACATCTCTAATCTCTGTGTGCTCTTCAAGATATTTAAAAGCGCTTTCGAGACCTTTCATAGAGATTTTTTCATAATCACCGACCTTTCTTTTTCTTGTACAGAAACGACAGTAAAGTCCGCACTGGCTTGTTACAAGAAAAAGAGCTCTGTCAGGATAGCGGTGAGTGATGTTGGGAACGGGACTCATTGCATCTTCCATTAAAGGATCTTCATCTGCATCAAAGTCCTCCAGTTCGGCTTTATCGGGTACGCATTGCAGCCAAATCGGATCTCCCGGGTAACGAATGAGGCTGAAATAATACGGGTTGATCCTTGCCTGGAAAAATTCATCGAGGTCTTCCGCAACCTTTCTATCAATATTGAATTTCTCCACAAGCTGATCGACAGTGTGAATGCTGTCTCTTACCATCTGCTGCCACAGTTCCATGACTAACCTTTTTTTTGTTTTACTTAATATATTTCCCGAAAACAATCAGGTTGTCGCCAACCGAGTAAAAATCATTTATCTCGGCAACGATTGAGAAATTATTTCTCAAATAAAAATTTCTTGTCCTGGTGTAACTTTCTCTCGAGGAAGTTTCAGCTAAAAGCCACCTCGCACCTTGCTCAGTTACAAACTGCTCGGCATGTTCCACTAATTTTGTGCCAACACCTTTTATTTTTGACTCCGGATCGGCCACAATCCAATACATGTCGTACACAGCATCCGTAAGAGGACGTTTGCCCGTGCAATGATAACCAAGAACATTTTCATGTTGCTCAAACACAAACACGTTGTAATCGGTTTGGTTTTTATTATTAATGGCGATATTTACAAGTTCCATCGCAACTTCAATCTCGTTTGCAGTGAACTGAGAAATCTTTTTTAAAATCTTTTCTATTGGCTCGGCATCAGACTGCCTGACTCTTCGAATCATTTCTTTTTCTGTTTATTGCAAAATTTGCAATTGTATTGAGTAGCTCAGGATAACTAATTCCTTTTGCAGCAGAAGCTCTTGCGAAACCTGAATCTTCCGAAATATCCGGATTAGGATTAACTTCTATTACATAAGGTTTGCCCGACTTATCAAGTCTTACATCAACGCGTGCATAGTCACGGCAACTTAATGCATTAAAAGCTTCATGAGCGATTGTTGTAATTTTCTTTTTTATTTTCTTATCAAGATCAGCCGGGCACTTTGGTTTTGTATGCTCGTAATAAGTGCTTTCGGCAATCCATTTACTATCATAAGTAACAATCTTCGGTAAATTTTCCGGTAAACCTGTAAAATCAATTTCAGATATAGGTAAGATAGTTGTTCCGAGAATTGCAACATTTAATTCTCTTCCATCAATATATTCTTCTGCTATAATGTCTTGTTTATAAGTGTTTGAAAGGAAATCAAATTGTTTCTTTAGTTCATCAGTACTATTTACGACAGAATACTCTGAAATTCCGATACTTGCATCTTCATTAAGAAGTTTTAGGATTACAGGAAACTTAAGATCGAATTTCCTTAACTGGATATCAGAGTTCTTACTAAAAATAAAAGATTTTGGAGTTCTTATTTTAAATGAACGAAGTATGTTCTTTGTTCTTTCTTTATTAAGACAATTTCCAAGACAGAAAGGTGTGTTGCCTGTATATTCGAATCCGAGTAGTTCAAAGAGTCCGGCAGTGCAATACTCGTAAAAAGATATTCCCTCTACAGATTCAACAAAATTAAAGATGGCATCCGGTGAGAATTTATTAATTTTGTTAACCATCTTCTGAACATTGCGGTCAACAGCAAGCGTTTCAACATTCTTAAAATATTTTAGAAGCGTCTTCCTGGTTTTTGTAATATTATTTAAAAACCCGGTTTCGGAAAGATCGTTTAAAGTAGTATCATTCTCTGCGGGTTTACCATTGTAAACTGAGAAAATGCTTGCCGGTGCATTATAGCACATCAGTATTTTTTTATCAGTCTTCATTTCAATTTATATCTCTTGGCAGCAGCTATGAGAACTTTGTTGATCATCTCGTTGTAATTCATCCCGGCTGCCCTTGCAGCTTTAGGGAAACATGAATTTTCTTCCGGGTTTGGAAGAATTCCGGGTAAAGGGTTAACTTCAATAATATTAGGTTCTCCGTTTTTATCGAGCCTGACATCGATGCGGCTCCAGTCTTTGCAACGAAGAATATTGTAAGCCCTTAGTACTGTGCTTTTTATTTTGCTTTCAAGCTTCTTATCAATTTTTGCCGGACAGCTAAAAACTTCTAACGGATCTTCCTTTGTATCTAATATCCATTTTGCTTCGTATGAATAAATTGGGATGAAGTCATCCGGAAAATCATTGTATTGAATCTCTACAATCGGAAGTACTTCGGCTTCAGTATCATTTCCTATTACTGCAACTGTAAATTCTCTTCCCGGTAAAAATTCTTCTATAAGTGCTGGCTGATCGTATTGCTTGAGTATCCTCCCGACCTCACTTTTAAGTTCATGGGGGTTTTTTGCAAAAGATGAAGAGAAGATACCTTTACTTGAACCTTCGGATACTGGCTTAACCATGAGAGGATAATCAAAATCAAGATTATTGATCTGTTTAAAATCATTAACGAGTAAAAACTTTGGATTAGGAATCTTATTGTATGATAGAATTTCTTTTGTTCTCGATTTATCAAGGCATGTTGCAAGTGTAAGCGGATCAGAACCTGTGTAAGGAATCTGAAGCATATCGAGTATTGCCGGGATTTGTGCTTCACGGCTCATTCCATTGAAACCTTCAGCAATGTTAAATACAATGTCCGGCTTCATTTGTCTCAAAGTTTCAAAAGCATTTTCATCCGCTTCAACTAAAGTAACATCGTGATAAGATTCAATCGCTTCTTTGACGGCATTAATGGTTTCCCATGTATCCCATTCAGCGTAAGTATCCACACCGGTTTGGTTCTGTGAAGTTGGGGCAAATGTTTTTTGTGTCTGAACCTGGGTTTGATGAGAAAGAGGAGATAGGTCTTCAGTGAAAAGTTGTTTACCGTTGCTACCGGTTTCACTTTCCCGTCTTGGCTCTGCCAAGTCGAGACAGGCAGGTTTGACATTGAACGTTAGTGCTACATTCAATCTAACACTAAAAGAGTCTGATAAAATAATTTTCCTTTTATTTTTTTTTGTAAATATAATTATTAATAAACAGAAAACAATAATTTTTTTTCATGAAAATCAAATCAACATCCTTGAAAAAGTTTTTAATTTTTTTTTCACAACAAACTTCAATAAAAAAAAATTCTTTGTCAACATTTTTTTTCATGAGAGAAAAAATTTTTAAACTCGTTATTGAAGAGAAATTCATGAAAAGATCATGCGATGTCTGAGTACCTGAGATTGTCAGAATAATTTTTGGTAAGAAATATTTTTATGGATTGGTTACTTGCAAGTTTAAATTCAGGATCTTCATTTATTAATTTGAAAGCTTCCTGCTTTGCCTGAAGAATTAATTTTGAATCTGTTACAATGTCAGCATATTTAAATTCGGGAAAGCCGCTTTGTCTTAATCCAAAAATATCTCCCGGACCTCTTAACTTTAAATCTATCTCTGCAATTTTGAAACCGTCGTTATGATTTACCATAGATTGTAGTCTTATCGCCGCCTTATACTTCTCTATTTCGGAAGGAGACATAAACTCGAGTTCCTTATCAGCCTTTTCAGTCCGCTTTGTTATTTCTTCATTAGTTACAAGGATACAAAAAGCTTGTTTACTTCCTCTTCCTACTCTTCCTCTTAGTTGATGCAGCTGAGATAGTCCAAACCGGTGAGCATCGTTGATAAGAATTATATTTGCATCTGGAATATCTATTCCGACTTCAATGACAGTTGTTGCTATTAACACGTCAAATTCCTTTTTACGGAATAAAAGCATAGCTTCTTCTTTTTCCTGCCAGTTCATTCTTCCATGAATAAGACCAACTTTAAGAGTCTTCAAATAGGTGCTTCTTAACATTTCATAATATGATATTGCATCTTTTAGTTCTAATTGTTCGGATTCTTCTACTAGGGGATAAACTATAAAACTCTGGTTGCCTTCCTTTGCTTTATCTTTGATAAACTTAAAAATGTCGGGAAGCTTATTATCACTTCTCAAAATTGTTTTTAAAGGTTTTCTGTTTGCAGGCATTTCGTCTATAATAGAAAGATCGAGATCTCCATAGACAGTCATTGTTAATGTTCTGGGAATTGGAGTTGCACTCATAACAAGTGTGTCCGGAGTAATTCCTTTTACTAGTAACTTTCCTCGTTGGGCAACGCCGAAGCGATGTTGTTCATCTATTACAACTAAACCAAGGTTATTGAATTTAACTTTCTCTTCTAACAGGGCATGAGTTCCGACAATTATGTTTGCCTCTTTCAATTCAATTTCTTCTAAATTCCTGGTTCTTAAGGATTTTTTTTGCCCCCCAATTAAAAGACTCACCTTTATTTCTCTTTTAGAAATTTCTTTCAGTCTTTTCATATAATTAGAAATATTTTTTGCATGCTGGTCCGCAAGAACTTCAGTTGGTGCCATTATTGAAGCCTGGAAACCATTATCAACTGCAATAAGCATGGCAATTAACGCAACAATTGTTTTTCCGCTTCCAACGTCTCCTTGCAAAAGTCTGTTCATCGGGTTTTCAGAAATCATATCATTTTTAATTTCAGAGAGAACATGTAATTGAGCTTTAGTTAGTTTGAAGGGAAGAGTTTTAAGAAAATCTTTTACCAGGTTTGTTTTTACACCAAATGAATGCCCGGTGAGTTTTGATTTATATTGTTTCTTTCTGAGCGCAACTAAGATTTCCAAGTAAAAAAGTTCTTCGAACTTGAGTCTTCTTTTAGCTTCAGCCAGTTTCTCTTTGCTTGTTGGAAAGTGATAGTTTATTACAGATTCTTTTAAGTCAAGAAGATTATTACTAATGATAATATGATCCGGAAGATTTTCTTCTATCTGACCGGCATAATTCTCGACAGCATTATTTATAATTCTTCTTAAGGAAAAATCACCAATGTTTTTACTGCGCAGTTCTTTCGGGATTCTGTAGATTGGAATAATTTTTCCGGTGTTAAGAAAACTTTGAGATTCATCTTCTGATATTCTGTCAAAGTCTGGATGTGCAAATTGAAGATTTCCATATTTTGAAGTTGTGGGTTTTCCCGAAACAGCAAAAATATTTCCTTCATTAAAAACATTAATAAAATATTTTGCACCCTGGAACCAGACACATTCAAAAAATCCCGACTCATCTCTGAAGTGTACTTTTAAAATTTCTCTTTTTCCAAACCTTCTATGATCTTTTTTGGTAACAGCTCCAATAATTGTGATCTCGCCATCATAACCATTTAAAACATAACCGTAAGCTTTGGATGCTGTAAGAATGTTTGTTCTGTCTAAATGTCTTGCAGGAAAGTAGAAGAGAAGATCTCTTATTGTCTTTATGCCGACTTTATTAAAGCCTTCAGCACGTTTTGGTCCAACTGCTTTAATGTACTGGACCGAACCATTTAGAATATCTTCTTTGCTCACATTGGAAAAATAAATTAAGAAGGAGGGATTTACAACTTATTCCTTAATTGAGATGATGTTCAATGGGATAAGAGTGATGTGATATTCAAATCCTGGATCGTAATTATTCCTTCTTCATGTCTCTCGTCATTAAGTCGGTTGTAGCTTTAACAGGATCCTTCTCTTCAAAGAGAATGTTATAAACTTCATCAGCAATTGGAGTTTCAACAGCATGTTTCTTAGAAAGCTCAGTTACGGACCGTGAAGTTTCGACACCTTCGGCTATCATTTGCATGGATTTTAAAACTTCTTTTAGTTTTCTACCGGAACCAACTTGTTCGCCAACATAACGGTTACGGCTATGGCGGCTCATACAAGTAACAATTAGATCACCCATTCCCGAAAGACCGGCAAATGTATCGGGCTGCGCTCCCATTGCATCACCTAATCTTGAAATCTCGGCAATGCCTCTTGTCATAATAGCAGCTTTTGTATTATCGCCGAACTTTACTCCGTCAACAATGCCGGCACCAATTGCAATTACATTTTTAAATGCACCTCCAAGTTCAACGCCAACAATATCGAGAGAAGAATAAACTCTGAAGTAAGCAGTCATAAAAGCAACTTGAATTGATTTTGATGTTTCTATATTGCTCGATGCGGCTACAACTGCTGTTGGAATTTTTTTACTTACTTCTTCTGCATGACTCGGTCCCGATATAACTCCAATCTGTCCTTCATCAATTGAAGGAAAAACATCTTTCAGCATCTGGGACATAGTCATCATACTATTGTTTTCAATTCCTTTGGCAACACTAACCAGAATAGAATTCTTTATTGCTGAGTAACTTATCTTTTTTACGACACTTCTTAAAAATTGTGAAGGAACAGCGAGCACGATCATATTTTTGTCTGATGAAGCTTCTTCAAGATCGTGAGTAATATTTATTTCTTTCGGTATTTTTATCCCCGGAAGATATGCGTCGTTTTTTCTCATCTTGTTAAGAATCTTGGCATAATCTTTTTTGTATTCTCTCAGTGTTACGTCATGTCCGTTATAGTGTAGAAGAATAGCGAGAGTCGTTCCCCATCCCCCTGCACCTAACACAGAAATCTTCATTTAAATTAAGAGGATTGTTTCTTTTTAAAGCTTAATTTGTTTTCTGAGCCGTTAAATATTCTTACAACATTTTTACGATGTGTAAAGATGATAAGAAGTGAGATAGCAATTATAAAAGGGAGAAGAGTATTGTAGCCTTGTATATCTACATTAAAAACATTTTCTCTTATAATTAATGAAAGTGGTACTGCTATTGTACCGATTAATGATCCAAGCGAAACGTATTTTGATATTGTTACAACAATAATAAATACTCCAACAGCAATCAGCATATCAACTGTAATGATCATTAATAGCATACCCAAAGCTGTAGCAATTCCCTTTCCTCCTCTAAATCCTGCAAAGATTGTCCAGACATGTCCTATAACAGCAGAAACCCCGGCAATTATCTGAACTAAAGTAAAATCGTCAAAAGGGGTGACGTTTTGAAAAGGCATTGATCCATAATGCAATCTTGCAACAACAACAACAGCAAGTACACCTTTAAAAGCATCAAAAAGAATTACTAAAACACCATGTTTCCATCCGAGTACGCGCATAACATTTGTACCACCGGCATTACCGCTGCCATGTTCTCTTATGTCTATCCCTCTTGCTATCTTACTTACTATTATAGAGGTAGGAATTGAACCTACCAGGTAAGAAAGAAGAATTATAGTTGCTAATAAAAACATTAAAATCCTTAAAATTTGTTGCTAAACTACAGATATTAACCTAATAAAGCAACGGATAAACAATAATCATTCCTTCAATATTGTTATAAAAACCTGATTTATTTATATTTGCTCCCACAAAACTAAGAAAGAAAAAAAATGGCTAAACAACAAAGTTTTGCAGATAAAGCAAAAGCAAAGAGAAAAGAAAGTGGAATTACAGTAAAACTTATAAAGACTGTTAAAACTGAAAAAGGAACTTATAAGTTTAATGAAAGATTTGTGAAATTAGACGATATAAGTAAGGTTGGCGATATTAAATAAAGCCAAAAAGCTGATTTTTTAAACAATCCGTCCGCAAAATTTAGTCCTTCATTGATTCTTTAAATAAAAGTCTTATATTGCAATAACCGGTGCATATTCCCGCACCAGAACAAAACCCAGATAAGGGTTTCTTGATAAAATCCGGCTACTTTTCTTAAATAGTCTATTTCTAAAATAAAACGAGGATGTTATGATTGAACCAAAAAAAATGAGGTTTTTTGGCCTCAACGATATAGACAACATCCCTCAGTTGAAAACGCTGAGTGAAGAAGAACGGTTCTCTTTAAGAGTAGTATCAAGTGTACTTCCTTTCAGAACCAACAATTATATAGTTGAAGAATTGATTGATTGGTCGAATATACCTGACGACCCGATGTTCCAGTTAACTTTTATGCAGAAGGATATGTTAACGGATAACCAGTTTGAAAGAATGGCAAATGTTTTATTATCTAATACATCAATTAATGAAGTAAAAAAAACGGCAGAGGAAATAAGGCTTGAGCTGAATCCTCACCCTGCTGCACAAATGACGCTTAATGTTCCCTATATTAATGATGAACCTGTTCCGGGTGTTCAGCATAAATATAAAGAAACGGCTCTTATTTTTCCTTCAAGCGGGCAAACTTGCCATGCCTATTGTACTTTTTGTTTCCGTTGGGCCCAGTTTGTTGGAATGACAGATCTTAAATTTGCAACGGACGAGTCTGCCAGATTTCAGGATTATCTAAGGGATCATAAAGAGATTTCAGATGTTCTTTTAACCGGCGGCGATCCTATGATAATGAGCCTGAAGAATCTAAAGGTTTATATTGAACCTCTTCTTGAAAAAGAATTTGATCATATACAGAATATAAGAATTGGTACAAAATCTGTTTCTTACTGGCCATATAAATATGTTACTGATAAAGAAGCAGATGATCTTTTAAGATTCTTTGAAAGAATAGTGAAATCAGGAAAGCACCTCGCAATAATGGGACACTATAACCATTGGGTTGAACTTTCTACTGACGTTGCAAAAGAAGCCGTAAGAAGAATCCGCTCGACCGGGGCACAAATAAGAACCCAGTCGCCATTAATAAAACATATTAATGATGACCCCGTAGTTTGGGCAAAGATGTGGAAAGAACAGGTTAAGCTTGGTTGTATTCCTTATTATATGTTTATAGAAAGGAACACCGGCGCAAAAGAGTATTTTGAAATTCCGTTGGCAACTGCTTTAAATATTTACAGAGATGCAATAAAAAAGGTTTCAGGATTAGCAAGAACAGTCAGGGGCCCATCTATGTCTTGTCTTCCTGGCAAAATAGTTATCGAAGGTGTTGCTAAAGTTTATGGGCAAAAAGTTTTTGTCCTGAATTTACTCCAGGGAAGAAATCCCGACTGGTGTAAAAAACCGTTCTTCGCAAGGTATGATCCGCAAGCCACCTGGCTTGGTGATTTATATCCTGCATTCGGAGATGATAAATTCTTCTACCAGGATGAACTAAATGAATTGATAAGAAGTGATTACGGGCAGATGTTTTTTTACGGAGAATCAGGTGACGAAGTTGAAATTGATGAAGAGTTTGCTTTAGATTAAATATTGCAGTTTACAAACCCAATTTCTTTAAGAAATTGGGTTTGTCATCTTTCATTCAAACAATTCCATACTAAGACTCCCCTCAAGCTCAAGAAGTCTTTCTTTTACCAAAAGCCCTGCAGAATAACCACCGAGATTCCCGTTTGCATTAATAACTCTGTGACAGGGAATTACAATACAAACGGGATTTTGTGAATTAGCTCTTCCCACAGCTCTCAATGCTTTTTTATTCCCAATTTTCTCAGCGATTTTTTTATAAGAAACAATTTTGCCGTATGGGATTTTATTCAATTCATTCCAGACTTTCTTTTGAAAAATTGTCCCTCTTATATCCAGCGGAATATTAAACTTTTTTCTTTCTCCTTTAAAATATTCTTCGAGCTGTGTAAAAACATTAAACATAAAAGGATCATCTGCACGGAGCCGTATTGTATTTACATCTTTTACTATGCTGTTTTTATTAAGAAAAATATTCCGGATACCTTTGTTAGAAGAGAAGATTTTAAAGTTAATCCCGGATATTTTTTGAGCAGCATAGAAGAGGTTTTCTTTCTCTTTCTTTTTCATAAAATATTTGAAAAGTAAAAGCGGGAATAAGTTAATGAAAAGAATAAAAAAGAGGAAGAAAAATTTTCAATCTTCCCCCTAAAAATGGGATTTATTTACTAAGCAGAAATTACTTCAATTGCGGGATTTAAATCTCTTCTCAGCAAACCCTCTATCGCGGCAAGTGTTCCACTTATCGAACTTGGACAGCTTCCGCAGGCTCCCTGGTATCTTATCATAACTTTATGACCTTCAACGCCTAAAACTTCCAGACCGCCGCCGTCACTTGCAAGATAGGGTCTTACTCTCTCGTTAAGAATTTCGTTTACTTTCTTAAGTAATTCGTTTTCATTCTCATCCTTTATAACTTTGTTTTCTGCAGGAATAAGGCTTACATCAAATGATTTTAGAAATTCGATAAAAGGTTTTTGAATTTGTCCCCAGTTTGTATCTTTTGATTTTTCAATAGTAACAAACTTGTCCATATAAAAAACAGAGACAACACCGTTAATTTCAAAAATACCCTTTGCAAAAAGATCGTTATCTGCGGATGTTTTATCAGGGAATTGTCTTGTTTCAACGTCTAGAAGTCTTTGGTTAAGTATAAATTTTAATGCGTGCGGATTAGGCGTTAAATCAACATCTTCAACCATTAACATTGTTAAAATCTCCTCGGAATATTTAATTCAAAAATATGGGTAAATTCAAACTACTTCAAGTCAAAAGTGATATAGGTAAAAGGTATATAGGTATATGGGTAAAATTGAAGATTTTATGCCTTTATACCTTATAACCATATACCCAACTACCTTTTGCTTAGCTTAAGTTTTAAATATACTTTTACTCTATGGAAAAAATACTAATAGTTTTTACCGGTGGCACTTTCTCAATGATGATTGATGAAAATACAGGTGGTGCTGTTCCGTACTTTTCAGGGAAAGAGCTACTTGAAAAAATTCCTGAAGCCAGAGAGCTGGCAGAAATAGATTGTTATGATTTTGGCAAATATCCGGGACCGCATATGACACCGGAATTAATGCTCAAGCTTTCAGGAAAAATAAAAGAATTTTTAAAGGAAGATAAATATAAGGGAATTATTGTAACACATGGAACAGATACGCTTGAAGAAACAGCTTATCTTTTAGACCTAACTATAAAAACAGAAACTCCAATTGTTGTTATAGGTTCCATGAAGAACAGTTCAGAACCTGATTGGGATGGACCGAAAAATCTTACGGATGCAATTAAGGTTTGTTTGTATGAAAAATCAAAAGGTCTTGGCGTTCTAGTTTGCTTAAATGGAGAAATAAATGCTGCAAGCGAAGTAACAAAAATCTACACAGAAGAAATTGACAGCTTTCGCTCTCTTGATTTTGGAAACTTAGGTATTATGCAGGAAGGTAAAGTTGTTATTAATCGTCCGCCGAGAAAACTTGAAACAATCGATACAAATAAAGTTGTTTCTAATGTAGATTTATTAACGGTTTACGCCGGAATGAATGAAAAGTTTTTTAAATTTTCTGCAGACAGTGGAGTGGAAGGAATTGTTGTTGAAGCACTCGGAGTTGGAAATGTTCCACCCGCTGCTTTCGAAGGAATTAAATATGCTGTAGAAAAAAATATTCCCGTTGTTCTTGTATCGAGATGTCCGGCAGGGGAAACAGATTATATATATGGTTATCCTGGTGCAGGTAAATGGCTGAATGAGTTAGGAGTGATCTTTACTGATTTTCTTAATGGACAAAAGGCAAGAATAAAATTAATGCTGGCTCTTGGTGTGACCAAAGAACATAAAGAATTGAAAAGAATGTTTGAAAACTGATTTAGTGTGTTGATGCGAGAAGCTCGAGATCGACCTTATTTACTTCACTTACAGGCTTTCCAAGAAATAATTCTGCAATTTCCTTAAACTTTGAAGGAATATCGCTCACATAAAATTCTGATTGCCCCTTTGATTTGCTTTCCGAAAGAAGATTATTCTTTATCAGTTCTTCCATAACTATTTCTGCAGAAGCAACTCCCGAGTCGATTAGTTTAACATTTGTTCCAATTACTTTTTGGATAACTTCCGATAAGATGGGATAATGTGTACAGCCAAGAACAAGGGTATCTATTTTTTTCTCTCTGAGTTCTTTAAGATATTCTTCGGCTATTTCATAGGTTGCATTTTCTTTAATCCATCCTTCTTCAGCAAGGGGAACAAACAAAGGACAGGCTTTTTCAAAAACTTCAACAGAGGAATCGAGAAATTTTAATCTTTTGGCATAAGCGTTATTTCCTATAGTTGCATAAGTTCCTATGATTCCAATTCTTTTGTTTTTCGTTTCACTTAAAGCTGCCTTTGAACCTGGTCCTATCATACCTATTATAGGGATATCAAAAGCGTTTCTAAGTTCTTCAATAGCCACTGAAGAAGCCGTATTGCATGCAACTACAATTGCTTTAACGTTTTTGCTGAGCAGAAATCTTGCATCCTGCAGCGAATACTCAATTACAATAGAATTTGATTTCGAACCGTAAGGCACGCGTGCTGTGTCTCCAAAGTAAACTATATTTTCATTTGGAAGGGAAGTTAAAAATCTCTTTACAACTGTTAAGCCACCAATTCCGGAATCAAAAATCCCTATAGGTTTATTCTTTTCTGTAATGCTCAATTCAGTTTTATAATAGTTGGTTTATTGTGCTTGTCAGTTCAGTGATAATTAATTCATAATCGTTGGGAGATATTTTTTTCCCGTTTCTGTCTAAAACATAAAAGGAGTCAACAATATCATCACCTTTTGTAGAAATTTTTGCGAAGTATATCATTAAACCGAGTTCATTCATTTTTCTTGTAACCTGGTACAAGAATCCAAGTCTGTCTGGAGAAAAAATGTCCAGTATTGTGTATTTCTCATGATTCTCAAAAACAATTTTTACTTTGCCGGATCTTTTGAAAAATTTATTTTCAATTCTCCACCAGCGGCTTTTCATTTTTGCAAATTCCTGGCTTAATTCCAGTAAGCCGGTAATTACATCAAAAAGATCCTTCCTTATTTTCTGGTACCTCTCTGTCTCTATTTTCTGGTGAGTTCTGAAATCCGAAACATTAAAGGTGTCTATAACAATACTGTCTTTCCTTGTAAAGATTTTAGCATCGTGAATGTTCGCATCGTTAATTGAAAAAACGCCGCAAAGTCTTGAAAGAAGGGAAGGAAAATCTTTTGTAATAACTGTTACATTTGTAAAATCGGGAAGCTCTTTGAATAAAGTGGATATCTTAACTCCCTTTTGTATTTCTTCGATGTGCCGGGCAATTTCTTCTTCTGAGAAATTATGGGCATAAGCAATATCATTTATTGAATCAATATGTTCCTTAACATGTTTTTCTGAAATAACGGAAGAGTGTTTTGTAATTTCCTGTGGAAGGATATAAGTGCTTGTCATTAGAAGTTCTTCACCGGTTATTTGCTCGACAAGCATTGATTCCGCTTTCCGGTAAAGTTCAGAAAGCAGCTCGCTTTTCCATGAAGTCCAAACAGCAGGATTTACAGCAGAAAGATCTGCATAGGTAACGAGATAAAGATAATTCAATTCCTGCACAGATTTAAATTTTGATGTAAAGTTGTTAAGAGTTTCAGCATCATTTAAATTTCTTCTAAACGCCACCTGTTCCATTGCTAAATGATTTCTTACAAGGAAAGTCACCTGTTCAATTTCTTCTTCACTGTATCCTAGTCTGTGCATAATTGAAGAAGCCATTTCAGCACCGATAATTTCATGCCCGGAAATGTTAATCGGTTTTGCAATATCATGAAACAAAAGAGCGAGGTAAAGAATTTCTCTATTTTTCAAATTGTTAAAGATTTTTCCCAGGCTTGAAGTATCTTTTTCAAGCTTTTCAACATTTTGTATAGTAAGTAATGTATGTTCATCGGTTGTGTAGTTGTGGTAAACACCATGTTGTAAAAATCCCACGAGATCTTTGAATTCCGGCACGAAAGCGGCAAGAACCCCGAGCTCATTCATATTTGTTAATGTAATTCCAGTATTTTTGGGAAGCTTTAATATTTCTCTGAAAAAAACGGAAGACTCGGCTTCCGGATGTCGTTCATTTGTATAGCGTTCTGTGGTTTCAATTATAAGGGAACGAAGGTAATCATCGAAACGTGCACTGTACAAACCGCTGTAGTAAAAGCAGCGGAAAACATCTGATAATAAAAGCGAACCTTTGCCCCGGTAATAAATTATTTTTCCTTTAAGAGAGAAATCATCATCAAGTTCTATTGCGAGTGAATCCGGCAAAGGACTCGCAAAATCTTCAGTGAATTTTCTTGCCAGGGATTTTGAAAACCTGTTAATAGCTGTCGCCGCAACAAAGTATTTTTGCATTAAAGTTGCAAGACCGTTTTTCTGGCTTGATAAAAGGTCGGCGATTTTTTTTTGTAAATTAAATTCTAACCGGTCGTTTTTCTGATCAGAAAAAATATGTATAAGGTTTCTAATTGAAACAATGTATTCATAACTGTGAAAAACACTATCGCATTCCTTCTCAGTTACATAATTGCTGTCTTTAAGCTGTTGGATAAAAATTTCTGCCTGGCTGCATTCGTTCTGCTTATTCAGAAGCAGTTTATTTTTTAGTATATACATCCATTCAATTGTTTGGAAGTCTCTTAATCCTCCGGCAGAAAGTTTTACGTTAGGTTCAAGCATTTTCGGAGACTCCCCGTATTTTTCGTACCGGGCTTGTGTATCCTCAAATAATTTTTGAACCAGCTCGGCTTTTTCATCGTCAGTTAGTAAAGCAAGTAATAGTTCATTCCATTTCTTATATATTTTTTCAGAACCAAGCAGGTAACGTGTTTCAATAAATTGCGTGAAAGTATGAAGATCATCATCAAGATATTTTGCAAGGTCGGAATAATCTCTAACTGTATGTGAAACCTCAATACCATAATCCCAGAGTTTTGTAACTAATTGAGTAATGTCTTTTTCATTTCCTTCAACTGATTCTGAAATAAACATAAGATCGATATCGGAGAAGGGTGATAATTCTCTCCGGCTGAAACTTCCTGCCGAGGCTAAAGCAAAATTATAATTGTTGTGTTCTGCAACCGTTCGTATAAACTCTTCTACAAGCAGGCTGTATTCAATACTGAATTTAAGATCATCATCCCATCTCAGAATACTTCGGAATAGCAAATCTCTTCTTTTTAAGAAGTCTTCTTTTAAGGGAGTTATAGTTGTCATAGTTAAATCTTTGTCTTATCCAAAATTATTCTTTTATATATTCCGCTTCAATGGTAGATGAAATTCCGCCTCTAATGTTAAACTCTGAGGTAATAAGCATATAACGTGGTTTACAAGCATCAACCAAGTCATCCAAAATTTTATTAGTAACGCTTTCATAAAATATGCCGTCGTTTCGGTATGAATTAAAATAAAGTTTTAATGATTTCAATTCTATACAGAGTTCGTCTGGAATATATTCTACTGTTATCTTACCGAAATCGGGCTGCCCGGTTTTAGGACATACAGAAGTGAATTCCGGTGCCTCGTGAATTATATTATAATCCCTGTTCGGATGTTCGTTCTTAAATACCTCTAATAAATTTTTGTCAGCCATTGTTTTCCTAAAATTTCAAATCTCAAATATTTATCCGCATTAGTTCTGTAATAAATAATTTGGTTTTTCTTTATACCCTATCGGGTCTTCAATTCCTGCTTTCTGAAAAGCTCTCAATCTTAAAGCGCAGCTATCGCAAACTCCGCAAGCTGTTTCTTCATTCTGGTAACATGACCATGTTAAATGAAGAGGTGCATTCAGTTCAATTCCTTTTTTTACGATCTCATCTTTTGAGAGATATATGACCGGAGTAATTATTTTTATCTTAGTTTCCGGTTTTGTTCCGATGTCGATTACTTTTTCAAAAGCCTTGTAAAATTCAGGTCTGCAATCGGGATAGCCCGATGAATCTTCATAAACAGCGCCAATGAAAATCGCTTCTGCATTTATTACTTCAGCCCAGCTTGTACAGGCAGAAAGAATATTAGCATTTCTGAAAGAAACATAAGAAGTTGGAATCTCTTTGTTGGAAAGATCGGCTTTGCTCACTTCTATACTTTTATCTGTTAAAGAAGAACCACCGATTCGAGTAAGATGTGTAAAGTCCACAATTAATTTTTCTTTTATATCAAAGTAATCAGCCACGTCATTAA
>Ga0210099_1000143_pt1 | contig 27226 bp, 19 predicted proteins | sample Joice_ThreeSqA_D_4_FD_184872 | JGI IMG/M metagenome (GOLD analysis project Ga0210099, IMG submission 184872) | Wetland microbial communities from San Francisco Bay, California, USA, that impact long-term carbon sequestration - Joice_ThreeSqA_D2... | ecosystem: Environmental > Aquatic > Marine >...
TGCAAGAAAAATTTTTGCGAGCGCAACCCTGTTTTTTTCTCCACCAGATAAAACCCCAACCTTCTTAAAAACATCGTCCCCTGAAAAAAGAAATGAACCTAAAAGACTTCTTAAATAAACGGGGCTTTTATCGGAAATGGTTTCTTCAAGAGTTTCTATGAGATCTAATTCAGGATCGAGAGCATCGGCAATATCCTGCGAAAAATATGAAATTACAGTATTATGCCCTGTTTTCCTTTCGCCCGAATCAATTAGAGTTTTGCCAGCAATTATTTTAGCGAGAGTAGTTTTGCCCGCGCCATTTGGTCCAACAAAAGCTATTTTATCTCCTCTTGCAACTTCAAAATTCAGGTTATTAAATACATGATTCTCATTAAATGATTTGGAAATATTTGTCAATTCAATATTGATTTTTCCACTTGACGGCGGCTCAGGAAAATTTATTTTTATCTTTCCTGTTTGTTCGGGCAACGAAACTAACTCAGTCTTTTCTAATTGTTTAATCCTGCTTTGAACCTGTTTCGCTTTAGTAGCTTTGTAACGGAATCTTTCAATAAATTTTTCTGTTTCTTTTATCTTTTTTTGCTGTTGCTCATATTGATTGCCAAGAAGTTCATCTCTTTCTTCTTTATACTTCAGGTAGGCTGTATAATTTCCCTTAAAGGTATTGAATTTACCAAGATATATTTCAAGAGTTTTGTGAGTGATTTCATCTATAAAATGTTTGTCGTGAGATACTGTAAGTATTGCTCCCTTGTATTCCTTAAGAAAATTAGTCAGCCATTCGAGAGAATCAAGATCGAGATGATTAGTAGGTTCGTCCATTAAAAGAATATCATTTTGTGAAACCAGAATTTTTGCAAGAGCAATCCTCATTTGCCAGCCGCCGGAAAAAGTTTCGGTAGCCTTTTCAAAATCGGATTCGTTGAATCCAAGTCCCGTTAATATTTTCTCAACTTTTGAATCGGCGCTGTATGAATCTAATTCTTCAAGACGATGATGAACTTCTCCGAGCTGGTTTATATAATCGAGTCTTTCTTCATTATTTAGTTTTGAATCGGTGAGAATGTTTGCAATTTCATGTTCTTTTTTGCGGAGAGTGATTATATCTGTAAGTGCAGAGGTTGCTTCATCAATTAAGCTTTTCCCTTTGTGGGTTACATTTTCTTGCGGAAGATAGCCAATGTTTATTCCCTTCTGTTTAAATACATTTCCATTCTCAGGTTGAATTTCGCCGGAAATTATTTTAAGGAGAGAAGATTTTCCTGTACCATTAGCACCGACAAGAGAAATCCTGTCGCCCGCATTAATTTTATAGTTTAATTCTTTGTAAAGATATTTCCCGTTAAATTGAAGCGAGATATTTGAAAGATCAATCATTGCAGAAAAATCAGAAGAGATTAATTTTCTCTTAGCACAGCAATTTTACCTTTTGCAACACTATTTCCTTCCTTATCGAAGGCAACAATAAAATAAATGCCGCTGGGTACGAGCTTTCCGAAATCGTCTCGGCCATCCCATACGGCAACACGCCCACCGGGAGAGGAATATTCTTTTACTAGTTTGCCGCTTATGGATAAAATTTTTATATCGGTATCTCTTATTAGTCCATCAATTGTTACAAGATTACTATTGCCGCTTAATAAAAGTGGATTTGGATAAATAGTAAGTTCTTCGAAAGCTTCTACAGGCTTTACGGCGGTTGTTACAAAAGAACTTAATCCTTTATCTGTTCCTATGTATACTGTGCCTGTATTTTCATCAATAGCTAAGCTCGTAATTTGATCTGAAGGCAAAGGGCTGTTCGTTGTATTTAATGTTGCAAGTAAGTTTGTTCCATCGGAATTAACAAGTATGAGTCCCTGGTTTGTACCAACCCACTTTTGATTTAGTGGGTCAACTGCAAGCGCAGTAACTGTTTGCTGTCTAAGTGAAAAAACTGAAGTTATCACAAGTTTTGGAGAACCTGTTGTGATTGAATAAGTATTGGTAATTATATTTACTCCTAAACTGGTTCCAATCCAAATATCTCCGCGCCTGTCTACCTGGATGCTCGATACAAAATTATTGTTAATGTTCGGAGTGCTTATAAATTCATATACATCGTCCTGGGAACTTTCTATACTGTTTCCTTCATTAAAATAGTATAAACCCTGCCTGCTGCTTTGTGCCTGTGAGCAAAACCATTTTGTATTGTATTGGTCTATGGCTAAGTTAAAATATTTATCGTTGTACTGTGTCCCGGTCGGCGGAACGGAAAAATGAGTCCATTGTTTTTCAGGGTTTTCCATGCTTAAAATTTTACGATCAATAGCTCCATGGTTTAACACCCAGAGATTGTTCTTAGAATCTATACTGAAGCCATCAATAACTAAAAAGTCTACGTTTGTGTTTATTCCCTGCATTCCGGTATTTTGCCCATTATAGTTGGTAATTGTTCCATCTGAAGAAATAGTTATAAACCCGTGACCCCAACTTCCTAAATAAATTGTATTATCCGGAGAAACATAAACTGTGTGATAAAAGTTAGTTGGCAATTCCGGTGTGTTTGAAGTATTATAATTGGACCAGTTTGTACCATCAAATTTATAAAAACCGACTCCCGAAACGTCTGAACCACTTGCAGACCACAAATTTTCATTTGCATCAACAGCCATACTCGGAAAAAGATTGGCCTGGGGACCATTCGGATAAATAAAAGAGTTATCATCTAATTTTAAGATGCCCCTATTTGTTCCGGCAAGTATACCTTCTGAAGTTGAATAATTGATTGTGGAAAAATTGTACTCCTGTGTATGTAAAAGTGAATAAAGTATATTATTTCGATACGAGTAGATGTAATTATTATCTGCAATTATCAAGAGTGCATCCTCTGCGGGGAAGATATCGTTAATAGACTTATTGTTTAGTTCCGGAATATAATCTAACCAGGAACTTCCATTAAAGGATGCCAACCCATTTGCTGTAGCTGCAATAATAGAACCATTAAAAGAAACAATCTTTCTTATATTGTTTGAAGGCAACCCATCGCCGGTTGTATAGACATTCCACGATTCAGGAGCGGATAAATTTGTAGCACCTGCTTTTTGTATTGCAGCACCCCGATCTGTACATGCGTAAAGAACAGAAGTCTTTAAGGAACTGTTTACTTTTATATTTGCAGGAAAATCCCCGAACTTAAAGAAAGTATCGAAGAAGAAATAATTATTAGCATTTATAAGAGAAATTCCAAAGTCAGTAGAAACTATAATGGTATCACCGCTGGAAGAAAGTGAGTTGATTCTTTTAGAACCCTTATCTGAATTATAAATATCTAAAATTGTCTTAAAATCATTTGTCTCAGGATTATAAACATCTATAACTCCGCTACTGCTTCCAAACCATACTTTGCCAAATTTGTCTGTAGTAACTGAAGTAAGTGATACTCCATTCAGTCCGTCAGTTTTATGAAAAGTTTTGGAGGAATTGTCTGAAATATTATAAAGGAATCCACCTCCGTCAGTGGCTCCAATAATAGCACTATCTAAAACGGCAATGCTCTTGATGTCTTTCAGGTCCGAGTAATTCTTCCAGTTTGTTGCTACCTGGGAAAATAAAGGAGCAGAAGAAGCAATTAAAAATAAGATAAAAGATATTTTTTTCATTAAAGCATCCTTATTTTGAATAGTAAGAATAGTATCAATTATCTTACTTTAGTCCTCATTCTTATATATATTTTTGAAAGGGCACTTCAAATTTAAGATATTTTTTTTAAGTGGAAAGTCGAAAAAGACTCCTTAATAAAGGGTTTTAACAAAAAATTAATTATAATTCATAATTAAAACAAAGTATTAAATACACTATGCTTATAACAGGCAAGCAAAATTTTTTTGACAAGTATAAATATCAAACGGTAATACTTCTACTTGCTATTGTCTGGTTACCCGTGCTGTTTGTTCCCTTTCTTAATGAAGACTACCAGATTTTGACTTTTCATAAAGCCACGGGAATATTTTCTGCTTTTGAAATTTTTTGGCAGCCGGATGTAATGAGTCCTTACTGGAGACCTGTGACCGATTTCTTATGGGAAATAATAAAAGTTGTTGTGGGCTTTAATCCTTTACTGTTCAAGATAAATAGTCTTGTAACATATATTCTGTGTTCCGTTTTAGTCATGTTCACTTTAGAAAAAATTGGTTTGGAAGGTAAATATTCTCTTTTAGGAGGACTTCTCTTTGGTTTATTACCTTCGCACGAACTTCAAGTTGCCTGGATTGCGGACAATTGTGAATCTCTTGCAACAATTTTTCTTTTACTAACTTTTATTAACTATTTGAATTTATATGATGAAAATAAAAAGAGACCGAAATATCTCTTTTTAACAATCACATTTTTTATACTGGGAATTTTAACAAAAGAATCTGCTTTTGCCGGTGCTTTAATACCTGTAGTAGTTTTTGTTTTCAGGAATAATTTCTCAAAGCAAAAACTTATTCAAATGTCTCGTGATACTCTTATAGGAGCAGGAATAATTCTTTTTACTTTATTATACCAATCTATTGTTTTAGGAAGCACTCCTTTTTCATCCCGTCATTTTGCGGGAGGTGGAATTATCACCTACATTGTTAATTTTCTTATTTATATACCTCTTTCTTTTTCTCCTCCTGAAATTCTTGAATATCTCGCTAATAACATGACTCTTGCAATTATAATCGTCTGCTTATTTTGTTTGATATTATTTTTGGTTATAAAGCAGTTGAAAAAAATAAATCCCTCCGATTATAAAGTTGAAATATTGGGGTTAAGCTGGTTTATCATTTTTGTAATTCCAGCTCTTCCGACTTTGATGAGGTGGTATACATTTACAGCTTCTGTTGGTTTAATTTGGTTTCTTATTGCTCTCACAAAAAAATTAGCACAAGATTCCAGGTGGAGAACATTTATAATCGCATTTTTTATTCTTGCCGTTGCTTCCTTTTCAATTTTTGATTTTAGCAGAATGATGAAATGGGTGGAATCGGGGAAGAAGGTTGAATATGCAGTTACAAGTTTACAGGAACTTAATAATAAGCTTACTTCAGATACTATTTATGTCTGGTGTAGTCCGGATAAGGCCGAAATGATTCCAATGATGAAACTAGGATTACAGCAAACCTTTCAGTGGGCATTAAGAAGTAATGTTGAAGTATTGTCAGATTTAAAAGCAGAGTTAAACAGTTTTGACAACAGTAAAATTGAATTGATCTCTCAGACGAATAATAGCTTTATTTTCAAATTGGACAATGGGAGATTTCTTCTAACGGGAGGAAAGTCAAGAGCTATAATAAAACCCGAAAAAATTTATGAAAATATCTCTGGAATTATTTATAGTATAAACACATATTTTGATAAAGAAAAAGTGCCGCACTCAATTGCCGAAATAACTTTTAATAAAAAACTTGCCGGGGATCAAATTTATTTTGATGGAGATAAGTTTATCAAAATAAATTATTGAGTAATAATTATTTCTTTTTATCAAGAAGGGAAATTAGGCTTGCCATTTCTATTGCTACACCAGCAGCTTCCCAGCCCTTGTTATTTTCTCTTTCGCCGGATCTTTCTTCTGCCTGGATTTCATCATAAGTTGTAAGGACTCCAAAGATTACAGGGATTCCATATTTAAGTCCTACCTGCAATATGCCGTCGGCAGCAGCTTTTGAAACATATTCAAAATGTGCAGTTTCGCCTTCTATAACAGCACCTAAGCAAATTATTGCATCATATTTTTTTTGTGAAACTAATTTATCAGCAGCGAGTGGTATCTCAAAAGCTCCCGGAACTTTAATAATTGGAATACTGTTTTCATTGTATCCGTTTTCTTTGAGGCAGTTTAGTGCTCCAGTAAGAAGCCTCTCTCCGATTTCTTCGTTAAAACGGCTTTGTACAATAGCAAAGTTAAAATTCTTTTCTTTTTTATTTCCCTCAATAATATTCATCTTTTCTATAATATTTTTAAGATTAAGCGGAAAATCTCATTAGTCTCTTCTGCATAGCAAATATAGCAGACGTGTTTGTAAAGTATTGTCCTAAATTATGTTCATCTTCTCTTTTACCACCGTGATAATCCGAGCCCCCGCTTTCTAAAAGAAAGTAAGAATTAACAATCCCTTTATAAAATTTCCTCTGCTGGGGGGAATGAGAAGGATGTGTTACTTCGATTCCATCTACTCCGGATTCAATCAAATCTTTAAGCAAACTTTCCTGCAAATTGCCCGGGTGAGCTATAAAAGATAACCCACCGGCATCGTTTATTATTCTAAAAGCACTTTGTGGAGAAAGATGAACCTTTTTTTCGTGAGCCGGAGAACCATTTCCTATATATTTATTGAAAGCTTCGTAATACGAGGAAACGATACCCTTCTCAAGCATAACCTGTGCAATATGAGGTCGGCCGACAGCCGAGTTCTTAGCTTTTTCAAGTACATCTTCAAGAGTAATATTAAAGCCAAAACTTTTCAATTTATTTACAATTCTACCGGCACGTTTAACTCTTTCTGTCCTGAAGAAGTTTAGATAATGTTCAAGCTCCTGGTTTTCTATATCAAAAAAATAACCGAGAATGTGAATTTCCCGGTTACTAATTTCGGAGCTTATTTCGACCCCTGGAATTATTTCAATGCCATAACTTTTTCCAATCCGGATAGCTTCTTTGATACCGTTAATATTATCATGATCAGTTATACTAAGAACATCTATTTCAGCAGCTTTAGCTTTTTTAATTAATTCTTCTGGTGTATTTGCCCCATCAGAATGAGTAGTATGAGTATGTAAATCTACTTTCCCGCTCATTACCTATCAATTAAATAATTCTTTAAATTTTTCGTAGTTCAATATTCTTAATCTTGAACCATCTAATTCAACTAATCCCTTTTTTGCAAAAGTATGAAGTGTTCTCGATATAGTTTCTCTTGAAGTGCCTGCCATATTAGCAAGGTCATGTTGAAAAGGAAGTCTTTCAATTTCCACAGTACCTTGTCTTATTTTTCCAATATCATCGGCGAGCTGCAATATAACTACAGCAACTTTTCCTTCTGCATCTTTAAGAGACAGAGATTTTAATTTCATATTTGCTGTACGCAGTTTTTGAGTTAATTCTATTAAGAGAGCAATAGAAATATCCGGATCGGAATGAAGAAGATTAATAAATTCTTTTCTTTTGATAATCAGTAATTCCGAATCTTCAGTAGCGGTGACGTTAGCCGAACGTGAAGAACCGTCGAGAAGAGACATTTCACCGAAGAAATCGGATTCGGAAAGAGTAGTTAAAATTACTTCATTACCATCCTCGCTGGTACGTGAAAGTTTAACTTTTCCTTTTATGACAATAAAAAAAATTGAACCGGTTTCATGTTCAAAAAGAATAATAGAATCCTTATTGTATTTCTGCCGGATACTTAAGTTTGAAATTTGCCCCAGTTTTTCATCACTAAGCTGAGAAAAAATAGATATTTGTTTTAAAAAACCGTCAATTTCGTTCATTTCTAAAGCCCTGAAATTATTTTTGAGCGGAGCAATATAGTTTCGTAGCGTTCCAAAGTCAACTAAGAGAACCGGGGGTCATACTGAGGATTTTATTCTTTATCCTAATTTTTAGCACACATGGATTGACTTTAAGCATGTTGTAGGAATTAGTGGATATAACCAGCCTCTAATTATATTGCTTTTTGGTGACTATGTCTATATTTTTAATGTTCTTAAAAAATCATCACCGGAGATTATTATTATGGCAATGATGGCGAGGATGAGGAGTCTGGCTCCCGCTTTTATTCTTTCTGTAGGCGTTCTTTTTGTTTTATTTATGGTTATTTCCGACTCAAACGTTATGGAGGCTCTGGGAGGAAGATCTAACGATGTTGGCTCTGTAAATGGAGAGAAAATAAGTTACCAGGAATTTGCTACTGATGTTGACAGGGAACTTGAAAATATGAAATCACAGAGTGGTAAAGATGTAGATGCAGAACAAATGCCCCAGATACGCGACCAGGTTTGGAATTCTGTCGTGACTCAGAAGCTTGTTTCCCAGCAAATAGAAAAATTTGGAATTACGGTTTCAGATGACGAAATAAGAGATATTATTCTTGGAGATAATCCGCCTGATTTTCTAAAGCAGAATTTTATTGATTCAACTGGAAAGTTTAACCGTCAGTTGTATGAATCTTCTCTTTTTAATCCCCAGAACCAAAAACCTTTGATCCAGGCTGAAGAATATGTCAGACAATCGCGGTTAAATGAGAAATTACAAAGTTTGTTATTTGCTTCTATAACCCTCGATGATGCAGATATAAAAGGAAAATATATAGATCAGAACATAAAAATGGATGTTGATTATGCTTTGATAGGGTTAAATCTTTTTCCGGACTCGTCAATAAAAGTTACTGACGATGATCTGAAAGCATATTACAATTATAATCTGGATGATTATAAAGTATTGGCGCAAAGGAAACTGAAATATGTTTTGTTCCCTGAAAAAGCAACTGAAAGTGATACTTTAAATGTAAAGAAAACTCTCGATATTGTGGCTACTAATATTAAATCCGACACAGCAAGTTTTAAATCGTATGTAGACATATACTCCAGCCAACCTTACAAAAAAGATACTGTAACTATTTCCGCTTTTTCTGGAAAAGGAGTTGATGAAATATTGAAATCAACTCCGGGTTCAGTTGTTGGTCCTGTTGCAGCGCCGGAAGGATATGTGCTTTACGATCTTATTGCTACCATTCCTTCCAAAGAAACATTTGCCAGGGCCTCACATATTTTAATCAGTGGCAGCAGTGACAGTACATATCAGCTGGCGATGAAAATTTATGATGAACTGAAGGCAGGTGCAGATTTTGAAAAATTAGCAAAGGAATATTCTAAGGATCCCGGAAGTGCAAAGAAAGGGGGAGATCTTGGCTGGTTTGGCAGGGGAAGAATGGTTAAGGAATTTGATAATGCAGTATTTACAGGAAGTGTTGGTGTAATCCAAAAGCCTGTAAAAACTAATTTCGGATATCATATAATTAAAGTTACAGGAAAAACCGACAAGAAATTTATTGTGGAAAAGATTGTCAATCCCGTTGTCGCTTCGGCAACGACAAAAGATGAAGTATATAATAAAGCTAAAGACTTTTCTTATATAGCTGATAAAAATGATTTTGAAAAAGAAGCGAAGTTAATGGATTACAAAATCCAGGAAACGCCTCCATTTGCAAAAGATGCTTATATACCAGGAATAGGAACTAATAAGCGAATAACTCAGTTTGCTTTTGAAAACAGTGTAAATACTGTAAGCGATGTCTTCAAGACAAACAATGCGTATGTTGTTGCTACAGTTTCTGATATTATTGAAGAGGGAACAAAATCTTTCGATGAAGTTAAGAATTCAGTTAAAACTGCCGTAGTAAGAGAAAAGAAATTTCAAAAAGCAGAAACACTTGCTGAGCAAATAAGAAAAAAAATAGGTAATGACATTAATAAAGCTAAGGAAATTGACAGCAGGGTTATTACAAATAAAGCAGATAATTTTACTGCCGGCAACGGTTACGTTCCGAATATTGGACGTGATTATGCTTTTATTGAAAAAGCTCAGAAGCTTGAGCTGAACAAAGTATCAGAACCGGTTAAAGGATTAAGAGGTTATTATTTGATGAAAGTTATTAATAGAACTGCCTTCGATTCATCTGCTTTTGCCTCTCAAAGGAGTACGATTATGTCTCAATTGCTTTCTGAAAAAAAGAATTCCTATATTAATCAATGGATTGAAACTATGAAAAAGAATGCTGATATCGTTGACGACAGGTATAGATTCTACGAACAATAAAAAATAGTATTTTAGAAACGATCCCCAAAGATTCATAAGGTAATTTTTGGGGATTTTCTTTTTAAAAAGAAATCGTAAAATTGCTTAATAGATACAAATCAGGAAATATGAGTAAAAATCTGAAGTCTTGTTTACTATTATTTTTTCTTTTTAATTCTTTTTCCTTTGCTCAATTTAATGGAAATAAGTTTAGCGTTGGCATTAACGTCGTTTATACAACAACAGCAAGAGTTTATTTAAATCCTAATTCTTCTGATATTACACTTCAAAACCAGTACTTTCTCCTAGAAGATATTTTTAGTCCGGCTCTCGATATACGTTATAGGCTTACTGATCCTTTAATTATAGGATTAAATATTGAAAGGATGAGAAAAACCGAGGTGGGACCAAACCTGAGAGTGTTTTCAGGTTCTTCGGTTGCATTAATAGATGTAAAAGATGGTTTTAATCTTGTTCCTATTGAGCTGAGTCTTTATTATATAATGCCCTTTTCTACAGAGAGATTTAAGTTTCTTATGGGCGGAGGCGGAGGTTACTATTTCGGAGAGCACATCAGGAAGTTTAGAGAAGCAGAAATTGAAAATGTTGAAAGAAAAGCAGCTTATGGTATCCAGGTTTCTGTATCGATGGAATATCTTTTAAGACCAAACATTGCTATAAGAACAGAGATGAAGTTTAGAGATCCGCAGTTTAGCCTGAAAAATAAATACACAAAAGAAACTGTAGAATACCAGGGTGCTACGGTGCATCTTTCGCAGGAAATTTTTGATTCGAAAATTAATGTAGATGGAGTTACTTTTATTCTTGGGGCAGCAATAAACTTCTGATCAAAAGCATTTCAAAGTTTATTTTTATCTTTCAAACGTTTAATTTTCTTTAAGCTTTAAATTTGATGAAGAATACAATATATCTTACAGGTTTTATGGGTTCGGGAAAGAGTACGATCGGACCAATTCTGGCAAATACACTTGGCTGGGATTTTTTCGATCTTGATAAATTAATTGAGAATAAAACCGGGAAGAAGATTAGAGATATATTTGAACAGGAAGGAGAGGGTCATTTCAGGAAGATTGAAACTGATACCCTCAGGGAAATTTCAGAATCAAAAAATGTTATTATCTCATTGGGAGGCGGAACTATTGCCAATAAGGAGAATATCGAGATTATGAAAAATACAGGAAAAATTATTTACCTGAAGGTTTCTCTCGATACAGTTTATCATAGACTAAAGTATAAAAAAGACAGGCCCGCTTTAACAAAAAGTGATTCTGAAAGTTTAAGCAAGGAAGAGATGACTAACAGGATAAATGAATTAATGGACACAAGAGCGCAATATTATGAACAAGCCGATTATACTATTGATACAGATAACAATTCATTGGGAAAAACTGTTGACAACATTGTAAAAATAATCTCACAATTGTGATCATAAAAAAAAGAGAAAAAATTGAAGAAAATAAACGTTCATACTAAAGACAAAACATATCCTGTATTTATCGGGGATTCAATATTAAATGCATTGCCTGATCTGATAGATGATTTGGGATTAAATAAAAACGTTTTCGTTGTTGTTGATGAAAATGTTAATAAGCTTTACAAAAAATATATTAAGAGTGCTTTTAAGGATTATAGTTCAAAAATTTATTTTCATAAACTTGATTCAGGCGAGGGCTCTAAATCTTTTGAGCAGCTAACAAAAATTTTTTCATCACTTATTGAAAAAAAATTTGGCAGAGACACACTTCTAGTAGCAATAGGTGGTGGTGTTACGGGGGACCTTTCGGGATACGCTGCTGCATCATATATGAGAGGCATTCAGTTGGTTCATATTCCTACTACGATTATTTCTGCTTCCGATAGCGCAATAGGAGGTAAAACCGGAATAAATTTTAACAAGCTTAAAAATATCATTGGTGCTTTTTATCAGCCTGAGCTTGTCTTAATTGATACAAAATTTTTGACGAGCCTGCCGGTGAAAGAAGTAAACTCCGGCGTGGGAGAATTAATTAAGTATGCTTTTTTAACTAACAGGAATTTCTACAATTATATAAATCAAAATTTAAATAAGATATATTCCTTCGATCCGAATGTTTTGACCAAGCTTATCTATGAATCTGTTTTATTTAAAGGCTCTGTTGTAAGGAAAGATGAAAAAGAAGGCGGGCTAAGAAAAATATTGAACTTTGGTCATACTTTTGCACATGCGTATGAAAGCCAGGCGAATCTGAAATTGAAACATGGAGAAGCTGTTATCGCAGGAATTATTTCTGCTTTACATCTTTCAAATAAAAAAGGCTTGCTTTCCGGAAAAGATTTAGAAAGCTTAATTAAGCTTCCATTAAAAGTTAAATTGCCTCGTAACTTTTTATCGAATGATTCTGACTCGATTATTAATTTTATGAAAGGGGATAAAAAGAATAGAGAAGGACAGATCAAATTTATTTTATTATCCGGTATCGGAAAAATACTTACAGATATTGATGCGAGAAAAGAAGATATCTTATACGCAATTGAGAAGACCCGGCAAACATTAAAATAGCTTTAAAACAAAACTGCCGGATTGTAAATAATCCGACAGTCTTGTACGTCATCTTCAGGAGGTGCTATGCTTAAAAACTTTTCACTATAATTGACAATTACCATACCACAACTAACCGCTTATTAGTGCTTACAACTTTACTTCAAATTTTTTTTGATTTGGTTTAAAAGAGGAAAACTGTCGAGCCGTGAGGGCAAAGACTCGACAGTTTGTGTGTCATTTTGGAGGGTGCTATGCTTAAATTTATTTCTACTCTGTTCCTTAATTATCTAATAGAATGCCACTGATTTGTTTATTGCTTGCAGGAATATCAAGATTATTTGAAGTTTTTGGAGTAAATACTTCAAATGAAGTAACTTATTTACCGGAAGTATTTACAAAATCTCTTTTTGAGATGATGAGATACGATGAAATGTTTTAGTTAATGAGAATTGGATTAAAAGTTCAGGATTTTTTAAGAATGATTTTAAATGTAGTGCCTTCTCCCTGGGAGGAATTCTTCACAAAGATTTTACCCTTGTGGTAACCTTCAATAATTCTTTTGGAAAGACTCAACCCGAGTCCCCAACCCCTTCTCTTTGTGCTGTAACCCGGACGGAATACATCTTTTCTTCTCTTCATTTCAATACCTTTGCCATTATCCGAAACATCAATTTCAATTGTTTGATTTCCTTTAGAAACCAAGATGTTAATTTTTCCTTCTTTATGATCAATGGCATCAAGGGCATTCTTTACAAGATTTTCTATTACCCATCCGAAAAGTTCTGAATTAAGTTGTGCGGTGGCATCACGGTCCCCATCTATTTTTAATTCAACAATTTTTCCTGATTGTGGAAGCCTTCTTTGAAAGTAGTCGGTTACCTTCCTTATTTCATCAAGTACCAATTTGCTTTTAAGTTCAGGAGTCGAACCTATCTTAGAAAACCTGTATGTAATTCTATTTAACTTTTCTACATCGTTTGTAATCTCTTCAGAAATATCTAGCACTTTATCGGGATCAGAATAATGAAGTTTAAGCATTTCCAGCCAACCCATGAGACTTGATATTGGGGTACCAAACTGATGTGCGGTTTCTTTAGCCATTCCAACCCAGATATTACTTTGTTCGCTTCTTTTTACATTGCTGAAGCCTATATAACCAAGTACAATAAACAAAGCCGCAATTACTATTTGTACGTAAGGATAAAATTTAAGTTGAGTAATTAAGTCTGAGTCTCCGTAATGAATTTTTGTTAGTACAAGAGTATCCTGGTAAATAACCGAGATCGGGCTGTGCTGCTTATCCATTTCCAAAACTTTTTTATCAAAAAATGAAACCAAATACTCTTTTGACTGAGTCGTATCATAAGTTATGTTTCGCACATCGGTCCTGTTATCGAGATTAACTTTATCATCAGGGCCCGTAAGAATCAGGGGGAAATCGATCGGTTTTATTATGTTATCAAAAAGAAATGTTATATCAACATCCATGGAAGAAGTGTTAGCAACGTATTCGATTCCTTTTGCATATAACTCTACTATCTGCCTTTCTTTTTCCTGAAGCTGCTCAATCAGATTCCGGGTATAAAACAAAGTGGCTAAAGCAATTAAAATCGCAAGTATTAAAAGTGTAATTTTTAAATTAAGTGAGGCGGGACCGCCGGACATCTTCATCTTAAATCACTCTGTTGAATTAACAAATTCATTATAACGATTTAATTAACTTTCTTTTTTTAGATGAAAAAATCCAGTCAATATTATCAACTTTTCAATTTAAGATTTTCAGTTTACAAAAAAAGTTTGTGCCCGTTTGGGACCTACCGATACGATATCAATCTTAAATCCTGCAGATTCTGAAATAAAGTTAAGATACTCTTTGGTCTTTGAAGGAAGTTCATGGAAATTTTTACAATTAGAAATATCTTCTTTCCAACCTGGCAAAGTTTCATAAACAGGTTTAACATGGGAAAGCCTGTCTACATCTGTTGGAAATGCTTTTAAAGTTTTTCCATTAATTGAGTAACCAACACAGACTTTTATTTCATCCATTTTACTTAGTACATCTAACTTTGTGATTGCTACAGAATCGATTCCATTTATCATTGCAGAGTACCGTACAAGAAACGCATCGAACCAGCCGCATCTTCTTGGTCTTCCTGTAGTTGCTCCATATTCGGCTCCGGTTTCACGAAGTTTATTTCCATCATCGTCTAGTAGTTCTGTGGGGAAAGGACCGTTGCCAACGCGCGTTGTGTATGCTTTAACTATCCCGATAACATCAGTTATCTTATTTGGAGGAATTCCTGTTCCCGTACAAGCACCGCCTGAGGTTGGACTCGATGAAGTTACGAAAGGATATGTTCCAAAATCTACATCAAGTAGAGCTCCCTGGGCACCCTCAAGCAATATCGATTTTCCATCTGAAATTGATTGGTTAAGAAAAGACGGTACGTCTTTAATGTACTTATCAATTGTTTTATCAAACTCCAGATATTGCTTTATTATTTCTTCCACGTCAAGTTCATCATGTTCATAAACTTTTTTAAGAAGATTATTTTTTTCTTCAAGGTTTTTCCTGATCTTTTCTTCAAGAGATTTTTTATTTAACAGATCGACTATCTTTATTCCTTTTCTCGCATACTTATCAATGTAGCAGGGACCAATTCCTCTTCCAGTTGTTCCTATTTTATTATCGCCGCTTTCATTTATTGTATCGAGGAGCTTATGATAGGGCATTATAAGATGAGCATTTTGGCTAATAAATAATCTGCCGTCAACCTTGATATTGTTTTTTTCAAGCAAAGCAATTTCTTCAAGTAAGGCAGTGGGATCTATTACAACACCGTTACCAATAACGCAGATAACGTTTTCCCTGAGAATACCTGAAGGAATTAAATGTAATATGTATTGCTTATCAGCAATAACAACAGTATGACCCGCATTGGCTCCGCCCTGGTATCTTGTAACAATATCATATTTTTCACTTAACAGGTCAACGATTTTACCTTTTCCTTCGTCGCCCCATTGACTTCCAACTAAAACTGTAACTTTCATTGATATTTAAGAAATGTGATTAGAAGATTTTGGACAAAATAAAAACTCCGAATTCATATAATCCGGAGTTTATTTTCTGAGTTAAAAAATTTCATATTACTTTGGGAAACTGTCTACAGCCTCTTCAACAGTATCATACGATTCAAAAATCGTAATTAGCTTTGTTATAATCAAAAGGCTTTCAATTTTGTCACCTACGCGGGCAAGCTTTAAGCTGCCGTTGGATTTCTTCATTGTCGTTAGTCCACCGATCAACATACCGAGTCCTGAACTATTCATAAACTTAACATCACTTAAATCAACTATAATATTGAGCTTATTTTCTTCAACTAATTTGTGTAATAAATCGTTGAAATCTTTAGTATCGTCACCGCCCATCACATTTCCCTTTAATTCAATGACTGCGGCTCCGTATTTTTCCGTGGTTTTTATTTTCATAACAACTCCTGAAATTTCGTGGTCAATTTAATCAGACGCACAAATTAAAGCAAGTTTTCACAGAATATGATATTATCTTGTTTTATATTTGAGGCGATTTTTATGGAACAATATTTTTAGGATTTCGTCTAAAAAAATGAGTTTTAAAAGAAAAAAGAAAGTATTGCAACAGTCTCCAAGAATTCTTGAAATAGATGACGATTTTTCTTTGATCAAAAGGTTTATTGAAGGTGACGAATCAACCTTTAGAACGCTTGTTTACAGGCATAAGGAAAAAGTTCGTAATATCATTTATATGACTATGAATCACAGTAATTCGGTTGATGATATTGCCCAGGAAGTTTTTATTACGGTTTATAAAAATCTAAAATATTTTCGGTTTGAGTCGCAGTTTACGACATGGCTTTACAGGATAACGATTAATAAATGCAGGGACCATCTGAGAAAAATGAAAATCAGGAATATTTTTACTCCCGTGAAAGATAATGAAGAAACTCACGGATATAGCCAGATAAATGAAAACATGGATATTCCGGGTATTGTACAAAAAGCTATTTCAAAACTTCCTGAGAAACTGCGGGTACCACTTTTGTTAAAAGATATCGAAGGATTCAGCTACCAGGAAATTGCAGAAACAGTTCAATGCGAAATAGGAACAGTTAAATCGAGAATATTCAGAGCAAGGGAAAGCCTTCGTAATATATTGAAGCCCTATGAAAGAGATTTAATGGCATGATGAATATAAATAAAGATATTGAAATTTTATCAGCTTATATAGATGATGAACTATCTCCTGAAGAAGTACGTATACTCGAGGAGAAAATCAGCGTTTCGCCCCAGCTTAAGAAGAAGCTTGCTGAACTTAAACAACTGAAAGGATTAACAACATCATCAATCAAGAGGATTCCCGAATCTCCTTACTTTGAAACAAGACTTTTTGCAGTTCTTGAAGGGAATTCTTTTAAAAGAAGAATAAAAAAATGGCTGCCTGTTACAAGTATTGTTACACTTACGCTTTCTCTGATGCTTGTCTTAAAATTTAACCCCGAGTTCTTGGAAAATATTGTTGAAGAGCAAAAATCCAATTTAGCCGGATTTTATAAAGAAAATTTGAAGCCGCTTCTTTTTGCCGCCGATCTTAATAATGAAGACATTTTTAATTTCGCTTTTTATAATAAACTTCCTCTCGATAATACAAAGAAACAATATTTACAACTTGGTTCAGATTCTTCCGGTAAAGAATTTTTTGAAATAAGAACTGCCGGAGAGGAAAATAATAATGATAATTTTCAGAAGTTTGTCCAGACTCTCGACCTGAATGATTCTCAAAAGAGCAAGTTCGATTCAATAATGAGCGATTATGCGGAACAGCTTCAATCCCAGGTGCTCGTAAATGATAAAAATACAGTTGCAATAAATCATAACCTGTGGAATTACCGTAAAGCGATTGCTGCTGATATACTTAACTTTGCAAAACTTTCCAATGTAAAGGCTATTAACGATGTTATGCCCACTCTCTTTAAATTCGATACTCCCGATGTTGAGAGAATGGTAAGCAGTGTTAAATCGGCTGATGATAACGAGTATATTTTTATTACTCCGGACTCTTTGTTTGTTGATACTTTTAAGTTCGATAAAAAAGAATTCCAGAAGGATATGGATAAATTCAGGGAAGATATGCGGAAGAGTATGGAAGATTACAAAAACAGCCAGGTAGAAATGAAAGAAGCTACCATCAGGTTGAAACTTGACAGCACCATCGCGAGACTGAAAAAAGCACCAAAGACTGAAAAAAATATTAATGTTTTTATAGATTCTAATTTATGCCGGGTTCATCTTAATAATATTATTATTCCCAGGATAGAGTTTCCTGATATGGACAGCCTCGAGGCAATGATCAATGAAGCGACAAGACAAGTAAGATCATTTTCTTTTACAATTCCTAAGCTCAATAAAAATATCAGCAAGTTTAAATATGATGTAAAAGTTTTCCCGGGCGATACGATCAGGTCATTTAAGTTTTATGGAAATGGTTCTAATGCCGATTCGCTTAGTCGACTTTACATGCAGCATTTTAAAAATTATAACTTTAACTTTCCATTTAACCAGGATTCTCTAGCCGAATGGTTTAACCAAAATTTTGGAAGTGATAGTACTTTCTTTGGAAATCCGATGAATTTAGAAAACAGGATGAAAGAATTTGAAGAAGAGATGGGAAAATTTAAGGAGGAAATGGATAAGTTAAAGAAAGAGTTGAAAAAGGATTCAGTTCAGTTTAAACGTAAGAAATCTGTAGAAGTTTAATAGACTAACCCAATTTCTTTAAGAAATTGGGTTAGTAAAAGCAACCTTAGCGAAGAAGTATCATCTTCTTTGTTTCCACAAAATTACCTGCTTTAATTTTATAGAAATATACTCCGCTTGGTAAATTGCTTGCATCAAAAGTAACCCGATAATTTCCCGCAGGTTTTTCTTCATTAACCAAAGTTGCAATTTCATTTCCCAAAACATCATAAACCTTAAGATTTACGAATGACGATTTAGGAATTACGAATTTAATTTTTGTAGATGGATTAAATGGGTTGGGGTAATTTTGTTCGAGTTCAAATTCTTTTGGAATAAGCTTTTTGCTTTCAACTGAAACAGCAAGTTCTGTTGTAAAGGTAAACGGTCCGCTCTCTGTTGTTCCATCTTCGTTAGTTTGCTTTACTGTCCACTGATATTCAGTATTAAACTCAAGGTTTTCTGGAGGCGTATATGAATTTGTATCATTATCAATAGTTTCCGTGAAAGCTTTTCCGGTATCTGGTGAAACTGGGCCAAGCATTATAATTGTACTTGTAACGGGAGGAATAAACTGAGAATCAGTCTGTATATTATCTGCACCTTCTTTCAGAGGGGGAACGTTTTTATTCCATGATAATGCTGGTGGGGGGCTGGCAGAAACGCCTGTAGCCTGATCCTGCGGAAATATTGGGATGACACCCATAGGCGAAATGGCAAGTCTGTTTCCAAAATCTATTTGTTCAATCGTCTGTCCATCTGCCAGGTTTATAATATAAAAATTGGGGCTTGCCGGGTATGTCTGTACCCAGCCTGTTTGTTGTTCTTCTTTTACAGTGTATGTTCCAGGTGCTATTGAAAGTTCAAAATTGCCGGCAGAATCTGTTGTAATTGTATATTCTCCGTCATTAAACTTGATTACCCAATCGGATAGTCCAGGCTCCCCTTCTTCTTGAATTCCGTTGCCGTTTTGATCATTGAACTTTTTACCTTTTACCGTACCAAAAGGCAATGATTCGGTAGTAAAAGTAAAAGGTCCGTTTTGAGTTGTACCTGCTGGATTTGTCTGGTCTACAGTCCATTGATATAAAGTGTTTGGCAAAAGATTTTGATCTGGAGTAAGAGATATTTCATTCGAATTTACAGAAGAGCTGAAGGACTGTCCATCCATAGGAGGTACAGAATTAAGGTTAACTGTTGTATTTTGAACAGGAGTATTCCCGCTTTGCCCGCTTAATGTTGGGGGTGGGTTATAAGGAACACCGGTAGCTCCGTCTTGTGGAAGAAAAATTGATGCCGGTGACGGGGCAGCCCATACATTAAAATAATACTTGTCAACATCATTTGAAGGATTAATTTCATAAAGATACATAACATGAAAAATTACTTGATATTCGTCAGCTACAGTAGGGGTCCATGTTTGACTGGATATTACTTGTATTTCCTGACCGGGACTAATATCCTCTCCGGGAATAGTATCAGTATAAACGATTATACCCAGTGAGTTTTTAACAGTAATTTGAACGTGCCATTCAGCTGCAAAAGCTGTTACCACATTTAAATTTGAGACTTTTATAGAAAACCCCACATTTTCATTTAAATATTCATCTACAAGTGGAGAAATTCTGCCGGTTGGTGCCAAATCAGTAGCAAAAGTGTTCGCTGTTGAAAGAATAAAAAGTAGGAAACTGACACAAATAATTTTTCCTTGCTTCATGTTATTACTCCTCTAAAAAAAATATTTACAGTTGTAAGAACGAATTAGTAATAAATTGATTTTTTTTTGAGAGCCCTTGCCATATATTGGAATACTGAATGAAAGCTAATGTAATTACAGGCTATGAAATAGCTGTTTAAGTGAGCCTGCGAAATAATTATCCGAGTTTGTAAATAATGTACCTTAAAAAACAAGATAATATTTCAACTAATAATAGGCAACAAAAATTTTCAGAAACGTAAATCCTTAGTTGATAGATAATATTTAGATTTAGATAATGAAAGTTTACAAGTCATTAAAAGAATTGAAAAAAAAATCTTTGTATAAAGCTTAAGATCTGCTGAAGTCTAATTTGTAGAACTAAACTTACAATCTTCATAATGTATTTGGTCAGCCATCCCGCCAAATACCCGTTCATCTATCTTTTCTTTACAAAAATCATATTTTAAGCTAATTTAACACTAAATTCAGCATCTTACACTGTTATTTTTATTAGTATTTAAATGAATCTGAAGACCTTAAAGATAGAACATAACATCAAGCTGCAAATATTCCTGTTGTGCGTGGGGATTCTGTTTGTATATAAGATCTTCTTCTATTCAAGCGATTCATTCCTTCTATATACCTTAAATGAAATAATGGTCTTCTTTGCCTTTTTGTCTCTCACGTTATATATGAATGATGTTTTTGCGAGCAAAAAGTTTAACCCGATGTCGCTCGTAATGAATCTCGGGATACTTAATGCCATAATGTTTCTTGGAATAACTTTTTCAGATTCATTTCTCTCGTTAATCTTCGGGAAAATAAGTGACTCATTAAAAAATCCCGGTATAATTTTCTCGATCCTGTCTTTTGTTTATGTGACTATTTTTGCAGCGATCATAATACAGATGTTTTTAATCTTTAAGGAATTTTATTTCCTTAAACAAAAAAGAAGCAGTAGCATTTACTTTAATACTATGGTTGTTTTTTTTCTACTTGCTTCATTTTCTTCAGTGTTCCATTTTTTCTCCAGCCTTTCTTATATAAAAAATACTTTTGTAATTATATCTGTCATTTTAATCGTAATTAATTCAATCAGGATTTCCTGGATTGCTTTTATTGTTAAGAAAGAAAAAATCTCTTTGCTTTTGCTTTCAGTAATTATCTGTACGTTGTTCATAGTTAATCTTGTAAACAGTACAGATACAAATACGCATCACAGAATTTTTAATGAGTTTTCAGGTTCGCTCGGTTCGTTCTTTAGAATATTGATGATTTACGGTTCGGTTTATTTCGCAGTTCTTTTCTTTACGACTTTATTTCATATTCCAACTGCCGAAGCCTTTGACCGGAAAGCACAGGAAGTTTCGTCGTTACAATATTTCAGCAAACTTATTACACAAGTTTTGGATTTTGATGATCTCGCTGAAACTGTAACAGAGATCGCGCTAAAAGTCAGTAATGCCGATGCTTCCTGGATAATTTGGAAAGAGGAAAAAACTTTAAGACAGCTTGCGCATAAAAATATCGGATATATCGATGCTGAACTTATAACGGGTTATATATTCAGGGAAAGGCTTTATAGGGATACCGGAACGTATTTCACAGAAAATCTCAAAAAGTTTGAAAAAAGATCACAGCTTAATGAACAATATTCTGCTGTTGCTGTTACTCCTCTTGAAACTCACAACCAGGTAAGAGGATTCCTTGTAGTTGCTAAAAAAGGAGATTTTATTTTTGATGATGAAGACAAATCCGCAATTAACACTTTTTCCGATTATGCTTCTGTTGCTATAGAAAACTCAAGACTGCTTGAAGAATCAATTGAAAAAGAAAGACTTGAAAAAGAACTTGATGTCGCAAGAGAAATCCAGAGAAAAATTCTTCCTGCAAAAGATCCTGTTTTTGATAGACTAAGTATATCATCTGTTTTTATTCCTGCGTTTGAAGTCGGCGGTGATTATTATGATTTTTTTGAAATAGAAAAAAATCAGAGTGATAATTCATCCGGTAAGTTTGGTTTTATCATTGCAGATGTTTCAGGCAAAGGAATTTCGGCTGCTTTTATTATGGCTGAAGTAAAAGGAATATTTGAATCCCTTTCGAGAATTAATGAAAGTCCTAAAGAGATTTTAACAAAGGCAAACCAGATATTAAAAAGATCACTTGATAGAAAAAATTTTGTAAGCGCAGCTTATGGTGTAATTGATTTTGAAAAAGAAACTCTATCTATTGCAAGAGCAGGACATTGTCCTGTAATTTTAATAAGAGATGGCAAAGTCAATAATATCCGTCCAATGGGAATTGGGTTAGGATTGGATTTCGGAACACAATTCGGAAACTCACTTGAAGAAACCGAAATCAATTTAAAAGAAAACGATTTGATAGTACTTTATACAGATGGAATAACTGAAGCAAAAAACTTAGAATTAGAAGATTTTGGAGAGGCAAAATTTGAGAACGTTCTTCTTAATCATTCCTCCCAAAATGTAGATGAAATTTCTAATGAAGTTATAAAAGAGATAACCCTTTTTAGCCAGCAGGGTACTCAGCATGATGATATAACTTTAGTTATATTAAAATGGAAACATAATTTTAATAAAGACGGAGAAAAAGAATGGCTGAATTCAGCACATCAGTTAAAGACCAGAGTGGTGTAAGTGTTGTTTATTTAACCGGTTATCTCGATGCTCACACAGCACCGATGCTTGAAAGCAACTTCTCTGATCTTATATCAGGCGGCAAGTTCAAAATAGTTGTGAACTTCAAAGATTTGGTGTACATCAGCAGCGCGGGCTTAGGCGTGTTTATGGCTTTTATTGAAAAAATAAGAGAGAATGCCGGCGATATTAAACTTACAACTATGAACGACAAAGTATATAACATTTTTGATCTTTTGGGATTCCCTTTGCTTTACGAGATTTATAAAACAGAGGACGATGCCATTAAAAAATTTCAAGAGTAAGAACTTGGCAAACAATAAATCTAAAATAAAAGAAAAGAAACTGGTTGTTAAAGGCAGAACTGAAAACCTTGCCAGGATAAGAATGTTCATCCAGGAAATTGCTTCTTCGGTAGGATTTAAGCAGGAATCAATTGATAATATGATGCTCGCTGTAGATGAAGCCTGCACAAATATTATTAAGCATGCTTATAAAGCCTATCCTGACGGAGAAATATTAATCAAAATTAAATATGAAGATAAAAAACTAATAATAACAATTATAGATTACGGTAAATCGTTTGCACCCGATTCAATACCCGAACCGGACATACAGGAATATTACAAACAGCATAAAGTTGGAGGACTTGGAATGTACCTTATGCGCACTCTTATGGATGATGTTGAGTACATTTCTATTCCGGGAAAATACAACCAGGTTCTCCTCTCAAAAAGTTTAACTTCACAAAATTAAAATGGACACTTCCGAAGGCTTTAAGGTAAAAAGGAATCTCACAGCTCTTGTGGAATTCAGCAGGGTGATAAATTCAAGTCTCGACCTAAACTTTATTTTAAATAATATCCTTTTTACTTGTATGGGAAAATTTCTTGCGGTAAAAGGTTTGATTGCACTTAAAACCAACGGATCCTTCGAATTAAAATCCTCTAAAGGCATTTCGCAGGAGCTAATAGCAAAATTTCCAGACATCAATTCTAAAGAGAATTTTCTTGAGAATGATGGGATGAAGTCTTTTATGAGTGAAACCAGGATGATGGCAGTTGAAAAGATAAGATCATCAGAAGAGTGCCTTGGTTTTATTTGTCTCGGTGAAAAGCTGAACCAATCTCCTTATTCAGATGATGACAGGGAATTCCTTAAAACGATATTAAATATTTCTGCTACTGCAATTCAAAATTCGAAAGTACTTGATCAGCTAACAAAAGTTAACCGCCAGCTTGATTCAAGAGTTCAAAGATTAAATTCTCTTTTTGAATTGAGTAAAGAATTCGGATTGGTTAATGAAAGTACAAAAGTCGCAAGGCTCCTGGTTTATTCGGTTATTGGTCAGTTCCTGGTATATAAATTTGCCGTAGTAACTTTTAAAGATGATAAAATAAATTTTCTCGAATCTAAAATTAACAACCAGGAACTTGAGAAATCATTAGAGGATCCTGATCTGAAGAATCTTAATTCTCCACTTACAAAAGAAAATATTCAAGACAAATTTGCTGAGCTTGAGAAATTAAAAATTGAACTTATCGTACCAATGCAAGTACAAGGAAAAACAAAAGGCTTAATTTTTCTTGGCAAAAGAATTAACAATCTAAATTATACAAATGATGATATAGAATTTATTTCCTCTGTTGGTAGTCTTGCAATTATATCTCTTGAGAACCAACGACTCTTTCTTGAAGAACTTGAAAAACAAAAAATCGAAGAAGAGCTTGAAATTGCAAGAGAAATTCAAGGTAACCTCTTGCCTCAGAAAAAGCCATCGTACAAGCATTTTGATGTTGTTGCAGAAAATATAACTTCAAGGCAGGTCGGTGGCGACTATTACGATATCATCTCACTTGATAAGGATAACTTTTGTATTGCAATAGCCGATGTTGTAGGCAAAGGCGTACCGGCGGCGTTGCTTATGGCAAATCTTCAGGCTTTTTTAAAAGTTATTTGTAAACAGGGAATGAAGCTTGATGAAGCAACAGGTTTAATAAACGATCTTGTATCAGAAAATATTACAGACGGAAAATTTATTACTTTCTTTTGGGCTTTGCTCAATGATGAGAAAAAGTCGATTCACTATGTTAATGCAGGACACAATCCTCCTTTGCTTATAAGAAAGGGAAATATTATAAAATTAGAAAAAGGGGGAATTATACTCGGTGTAATGAAAACACTTCAACCTTATATTTCTGAAACAGTAGAATTAAAAAAAGACGATGTGATAGTTATGTTTACGGATGGTATTTCGGAAGCTAAAAGTGTTAACGATGAAGAATTTTCCGATGAGCGTCTTGAAAAATTTGTAGTTGGAATTACCGATAAATCCGCCGCGGAAATATTAGCAGCAATTAAAAATGAAGTTCAGAAGTTTACTTATGGTGCAGTACAATCCGATGATATTACTCTGATGATTGTAAAAGTAAAGTAATCTCAGATAATCAAAATATTAAATGAAAAATCTGAAAGAATTCTTTATAAAAAACAGGAAGAAATTTATTATTGGCATTTCGCTAATATTAATTCTTATTGCTTTAACCAATATATATTTTACCCTCAATGTTAACGTCACATCCAATGATGAATGTTTATGGATACAGAAAAAAATCAATGCAGACAGCACCGCTATTTTTTTTGATGTAGTAAAAGTTAATGGGGTTACATGGAATGCCGGAATAAGGGACGGAGACCAGTTACTGGCTATTAACCGCAATCATCTCAGGAATACTCTTGAAGCTCAACGTATTCTTAACAGTTTGAATGAAGGAGATTATGCTGAATACACTGCCATGCACGACGGCAAAATATTCAACACAAAAGTATATATAAAAAAACTATTTTCTTTTCCGAATCTTGCCCAAAGTTTATTATCCTTTATCTGGATTATAATTGGCTTTATAGTTCTGATGGCAAAACCGGACGGTATAGTCCAAAAATTATTTTATGGAATTGGCGCTGCTTCTGTACTTTTATCGACACAGGTTATTTTAATAACCGGCTACCTTAACGGTATAACAAATTATCTTGGTATTGTTTTAGCTCTTATTCTTGGTTATTTGTGGGGACTAAGTATATGCTTTTATCCTTTTTTTATAGTTTATTTCTTTTGGAATTTTCCCAAACCCTATAAGTTTTTAGAAAAAAAATGGGTAAAACCTGTAATATTTATTATACCAGGAATTCTCTTTGTAGTTACATTTGCTGTTGAGTTAATGGTTTTTGCATTTGACAGTATTCAAGTTGAAGATTTCTTTTGGCTTATTACTGCACTTACTATTTTAACCGTTGTCTCCCATTTGGTGGCTTATGTCTCATTGATTATCAATTATAGAAGGTTACAATCCAAGGAAGAAAAGAAACCGGTATTTATAATTTTAGCCGCTTATACCTTTGCAATACTAGCTTCTTTATACACAGGCTGGATTGCCCCTGCAATTACAGATACTATTTTTAATTCACCTGAATTTTATGCACCTGTTGTTCTTGTGGTTATCTTTCCTCTCGCATTCGCTTATGCAATTTTCAAATACCAATTGATGGACGTAAGCATTGTAATTAAGAATACAATTACATATGGTAGTGCTACCATTACGGTTTTAGTATTGTATTTTCTTATTGTTTATCTTCTTGGTCAGACTATTAGCAAGGCTATCGGAACTGAATACCAGGGTGTTATTGCCGGGGCTGCATTTATAATTTTTGCCATAATTTTTCAATCTTCAAAAAACAAATTCCAGGATTTTCTTACACAAAAATTTTATCCGGAGCAATTCGCTTACCAGAAAATTCTTTTAAGTTTCAGCGGTGAAGTTTCTACCTTAATTGGTGCCGATAAAATTCTTGAATCGATGAAAAATACTTTTGTTGACGGATTAAAGTTAAAAGCTTTTGGTATCCTGCTCAAGGATCGTGAATCGGGTAAAATGAGATTGGTTAGAAGTGTCGGTTTATCTATAAAAAAGCTGGAGCTTAGTGCACCCGGCTTAAGTAGTTTTATAAAAGAAAAATCTCTCATTTCTCAAAGTATTGTTATAGAGCAGCATGATTTCCCCAATGTATTCCCGGAAAATGCTCAGATTCTTATTAGGGAAAATATTTTTACTATAATTCCTATGATAGTTAAGTTACAGGCTATTGGTCTTTTATTATTTGGATTAAAGCATTCCGGCTCACAATTCTCAGGTAAGGATATTGACCTTCTGACTGCATCGGCAAATCAATCGGCGATAGCAATTGAAAATGCGCGGCTCTATGAAACTGAAGCCGAAAAAGATAAAATTGAAAGGGATCTTGATCTTGCAAGGAATATCCAGCAGGGACTTCTGCCGAAATGTATTCCTGAAATGAACGGTCTCGATATCTGCGGGCAGATGATTCCTGCGCAGCAGGTTGGCGGGGATTATTTTGATCTTATTCCAATCTCAGAGGGGAAGATGTATGTAATAGTCGGCGATGTTTCCGGTAAAGGACTCTCGGCTTCACTCTATATGACCAAACTGCAAACAATGATGAAGCTTGCATGCAAAACAGAACGTTCGCCTAAAGATATTTTGGTAGAAATAAATAAAAACTTGTATGAAGCCATTGAAAGAAATTGGTTTATAACATTAACACTTGCTTTGTTCGATATGGAAAAGAGAACAGTAAGATTTTGCCGAGCCGGTCATATGCCGATTCTTACTGCAAAAAATGGAACTGTTAATAGTTATAAAACACAGGGACTCGGGCTTGGACTTGAGTATGGA
>Ga0210099_1000146_pt1 | contig 26816 bp, 33 predicted proteins | sample Joice_ThreeSqA_D_4_FD_184872 | JGI IMG/M metagenome (GOLD analysis project Ga0210099, IMG submission 184872) | Wetland microbial communities from San Francisco Bay, California, USA, that impact long-term carbon sequestration - Joice_ThreeSqA_D2... | ecosystem: Environmental > Aquatic > Marine >...
CCACCGCTTGATCTGGTCAGCCGCGGTTGGGGTGAATTGTGCGTGGCGGCAGGCATTCTGCTCATTACCGTGGGCGCCGACTTTGTACAACGAAAAACCTTTGATGCTGCGCCTTTCGTAGCGGGTTTCCCTTATGCATTGCTGGCTACCAACCTGCTGTACATCAACCAGTTCCCCGATCGCCGCGCTGATATTGCAGCGGGGAAAATGCACTGGGTGGCGAGATTGGGTGTACGCAATGCATGTTGGGGCTATGTGCTGATCGTATTGATGGCCTACGTTTGGTTATTGGCAAACGTGTTTATTGGACGATTGCCGATGTCGGCGTTGCTTGCTTGTCTGGCACTGCCGCTGAGTATCAAGTCCATGTTATTGTTGTTTCGCGATGCTGCGCAACCGCAAAAGCTGACAGAGGCCATCAAGTTGACTATCGGCGCGATGATGTTGCATGGTGCGTTGCTGTCGCTTGGTCTGGTATCGGGATGATGCAATGATAGGCCGTTTATCCGGAATTTTGTTGGAGAAAAATCCGCCGCAGATATTGCTGGATGTGCAGGGCGTTGCCTACGAGCTGGATGTACCGATGAGCACTTTCTACAACTTACCGGTGCTGCACGAGAAAGTAGTGCTGCATACGCAGCTCATCGTGCGTGAGGATGCGCATCTTTTGTTCGGATTCCTGAGCAATGAAGAGCGCATTGCTTTCCGCCAGCTGCTCAAGATCAGCGGGGTCGGCCCCAGGCTGGCTTTGTCGGTATTGTCCGGTTTGAGCCTGAATGATCTGGCGATGGCGGTGGCGAGCAAAGAAGTGGACCGGCTCACGAAGATCCCCGGCGTCGGCAGGAAGACTGCCGAACGCCTGCTGCTTGAACTGCAGGGGAAGTTCGCCGTGGGCGGGACAGGGGCGGCACGCGGTGCGCCTCCAGCGTCGTCCGGCAAAGACATCGTCAATGCGCTGCTGGCGCTGGGCTACAAAGAGAAGGAAGTGGACTGGGCGACCAGCCAATTGCCCAAGGACAGCAACGTTTCCGACGGTATTCGACTCGCACTCAAGCTTTTGTCAAAATCATAAGGCTTCGAGAGTTATCATCCTGACAGAGAAGCCTGATAAATAATTAACATTTGCCATGATCCATAGCGATAACATTTCCAGTGAACCGCGTTTGAGCAGCCCTGTTCCAGTTTCGAAGCAGGAGGAAGCTCTGGAACGCGCGCTGCGTCCCAAACAGCTCGATGAATATGTCGGTCAGGAAAAGATACGCGAACAACTGGAGATATTCATCCAGGCCGCGAAACAGCGCAACGAGCCGCTGGACCACGTGCTGCTGTTCGGTCCGCCCGGCCTGGGAAAGACCACGCTGGCACAGATCATTGCCCGGGAGATGGGCGTTAATCTTCGCCACACTTCAGGTCCGGTACTGGAACGCGCCGGGGATCTGGCCGCATTGCTGACCAATCTCGAACCGAATGATGTGTTGTTCATCGATGAGATCCACCGCCTGTCTCCGGTGGTCGAAGAGATACTCTATCCGGCACTGGAAGACTATCAGATCGACATCATGATAGGTGAAGGCCCGGCGGCGCGTTCGGTGAAACTCGATCTGCCGCCGTTCACGCTGGTTGGCGCGACCACGAGAGCGGGTATGCTGACCAATCCACTGCGCGACCGTTTTGGTATCATTGCCCGCCTGGAATTTTATACACCCCGGGAGTTGCAGCGCATCGTGTTGCGCTCGTCGAATCTGCTGGAAATGACTCTGACTGACGACGGCGCTCTGGAGATCGCTAACCGCTCGCGCGGCACGCCGCGGATCGCCAATCGCCTGCTGCGCAGGGTTCGGGATTTCGCCGATGTGAAGGCCGCAGGCGATGCGACACGCGATGTGGCGGATGCCGCGCTGACCATGCTTGATGTTGACGCACGCGGTCTTGATGTGATGGACAGAAAATTATTGCTGACGGTTATCGAAAAATTCCTCGGTGGCCCGGTCGGCCTTGATAATCTCGCTGCCGCGATCGGCGAGGAACGTGACACCATAGAAGACGTGCTGGAGCCCTATTTGATTCAACAGGGTTATCTGCAGCGCACGCCGCGCGGACGCATGGCCACAGCGATCGCATATAGTCACTTCGGAATAGCTGTTGCCAATAGTCCGATTAGCGCAAATCCGGTCACGCGGGATTTGCTGGATGAATAAGCGCAAGCTCGCTTCCATGCCCGAGTTCTCGTTGCCGGTTCGTGTGTTTTTTCAGGATACTGACGCGGGCGGGGTGGTCTATCACGCCAACTATTTGAACTTTATGGAGCGTGCACGGACTGAATGGTTGCGCACTTTTGGCTACAGCAACGCAGGGTTGATGAAAGAATTAGGTGTGGTGTTTGTGGTGCGTTCGCTCAAGATCGATTATCTGAAGCCCGCACAGCTCGATGATATGCTGAGCGTCACAGCGCAAATCAAGGATATCGGGCGCAGTCGCATCGCCCTGCTGCAGAGCGTGCGGCGCAAAGAAGAAGTGTTGGTGGAAGCCGAAGTGCATCTGGTGAGCATCTCGATGGATAATTTCAAACCGGTCAGCGTGCCGGAAGTATTGCGCAATCAATGGAAGGGTTAGATGGCATGGAAGTAACCGGGGATTTGTCGTTTATTCACCTCATCAGCAATGCCAGCTTGCTGGTACAACTGGTGATGGGATTGTTGCTGGCTGTGTCGCTGTTGTCATGGTGGTACATATTTCTAAAGATGTTCGCCATCCGCAAGGAGACCAGGTTGACCGAAGAATTCGAGGAGGAATTCTGGCACAATCAAAACCTGAACGAACTTTACAAGTATTCTAACGTCGGTGCGTGGCATGAGCAGGGTGCACTGGAGCGTATCTTCGTTGCCGGATTTGTCGAGTTCGTGAAGCTAAAAAAACAGCAAGGCATGGATTCCAGCGCGGTGATGGATGGCACGCGTCGAGCCATGCGCGCCACATATCAGCGCGAGATGGACAGGCTGGAATCTCATCTGTCATTTCTGGCCACGGTAGGATCGGTCAGCCCCTATGTGGGATTGTTCGGAACAGTGTGGGGCATCATGAACGCGTTTCGCGGTTTGGCGAATGTCGGTCAGGCGACACTGGCGCATGTCGCTCCGGGTATCGCCGAAGCGCTTGTGGCCACCGCGATGGGCCTGTTTGCGGCGATCCCTGCCGTGGTTGCCTACAACCGTTACGCGCACGACATCAATCGCCTTGCCACACGCTTCGACAGTTTCACCGAGGAGTTTTCCAACGTGTTGCAGCGGCAGCCATGAGCCGGTGTTTCCCATGAGTTCGTTCCGCCGTAAAAATAATCGCCTGATGAACGAGATCAACGTCGTGCCTTATATCGACGTAATGCTGGTGCTGCTGGTGATTTTCATGGTGACCGCACCATTGATGAATCCCGGTCAGATCGATCTGCCCCAGGTCGGCGAATCTTCAGCCACGTCCCCTGCTCCGCTGGAGGTCATCATCAAAAAGAACACTACGCTGGCATTGCGAGACCATGCCAAAGGCAGCAAGGAGATTGGTGTGTCGCGTGACGAATTGATCAGGATATTGAAAGCCAGGAAGGGCGAGCAAGCAAAGCAGGCGGTGGTCATCTCCGCCGACAAGAATGTGCGTTACGAAGAGGTCATCAACATCATGGATTTGCTGCAACAGCAAAACATCCAGAAGGTGGGTCTGCTGACCAAACTGAAAGCCGAATGAACGCAATACTCTCTCAAGAGCCTTACCAACTGCCTGCAGGGTTGCTGGCCCTGGCAGTGCATGTGGTGTTTTTTTCCCTGCTGTATTTCGGCTTTACCTGGCAGACACAACCAGTCAGGACGATGCGCGTCGAACTTTGGCGGAGCCTGCCTGAAGAAGTTGTTGCGCCCAAGGCCAGTGCTAAAGTTGAAGAAGAGTTGAAACCATTGCCGCCTCCCCAACCTCACAAAGCGATCGTTCCCGACATTGCTCTGCCGGAAAAGAAGAAAACAGAGCCCAAGCCGGAAGAAAAGCAGCCGGACAAAAAGCCCGTTGAAGTGGTCAAGCCAAAACAGGTAGAGCCCAAGCTCGCCGAGAAGAAAGCGGATAACAGTGCAGCAGAAAAGCGGGCAGCACAGGAACAGGCCGCCCGGGAACAGGCTGCACTTGATGAAGCCGCGCGCGAAAGAGCTGAACAAGATGCTGCAATAAATGCCATTGTGGATGAATACAAGGCCAAGATCATCAACAAGATACGTCGAAATATAGTCAAACCACCAGATGTTCGGGACGATGCGCGTGCAGAATTTCGCGTCACACTTTTACCAGGCGGTACAGTGTTGTCAGCGGAACTGAGGAAGTCCAGCGGCAATGCAGCTTATGACAATGCAGTGGAGCGTGCCATACTGAAGGCACACACGCTGCCCGTTCCTCCTGATGTGGCGTTGTTCAATCGATTTAGGGTCCTGATGCTGGTGTTCAGGCCCGTCGAATAAAAGGAGTGTCTATGTTGATGCGCGTATTTCAGAGCGTAGTTGGTGCATTGTTTTTGCTGCATTGTTCTCTGGCTAGCGCCGAATTGAGCATCGAGATCATCGGCGCTGGAGAAAACCAGACGCCGATAGCGATTGTGCCGTTCGGCGGTGATGAAAAACTGGCGCTGACCATCAAGGATGTCGTGGTGAGCGATTTGTTGCGCAGCGGTCTGTTCCGCATGATCGATACGGAGGGGAAATCGCCACACGAGCCAGCCGAGGTTCTCTATCCGGATTGGCAGGCAAGAGGTGCTGAAGCGCTGGCGATAGGCTCGGTCGCAGCACAGCCGAACGGCCGCATCGAAGCGAGGTTTCGTTTGCTGGACGTAGTCAAGCAGACCGAATTGGCCGGTCAGGCTGTGTCGGCGAGCGAGGGGCAAATTCGAGCTGTCGGCCATCGCATTGCCGATCTGATCTATGAAAAATTGACCGGTGACAAGGGCGTGTTCAGTACACGCATCACGTATGTGAATCGCGAGGGGCTGCATTTCAAACTCGTTGTGGCGGATAGCGACGGGTATAACGAACAGACAGTGCTTTCCCAGAACCAGCCTATCATGTCTCCCGCCTGGTCGCCGGACGGCAGCCATCTGGCATATGTCAGTTTTGAGACCGGTCATGCGGTGGTGTATGTCCAGTCCCTGTATACAAATCAACGCAAGACGCTGGCCGGATTCAGCGGTACTAACAGCGCACCGACCTGGGCACCGGATGGCAAACAACTGGCGATCGTGCTGACACGGGACGGAAGCTCGCAGATCTACCTGATACGGCCCGATGGGAGCGACGTACGCAGGATCACATTCAGCGGAGAGATCGACACCGAACCGAATTTCTCTCCGGATGGGCAGTACCTGCTGTTTATCTCCGACCGGGGTGGCAGTCCGCAGATCTATCGGATGCCGGCGAAGGGTGGTCCGGCAGAACGCATGACATTTGGCGAGGGGGCCAACTTTTCTCCGCGTTACAGCCCGGATGGCAAAGGCTTCGTATTCACACATCGCGTCAGCGGTAAATTCTATATTGCCGTTCAGGATTTTCAGACCGGGCAAATGGAACTGCTCACAGAGGGAGGTTGGGAGAAAAAGCCCAGCTTTGCACCCAACGGAAAGCTCATCATGTTTGCCAGCGAGGCGCGGGAGCGTGGTATACTTGCAACCGTATCCAGCGATGGACGCGTCAAGCAGCGTATGTTCACTCGAAGCGGCGATGCCCGTGAACCCGTGTGGGGGCCGTGATCTTAATCTCAACCAAGAAAAGGAGAAGTTCCATGAAGAAGTTTTTAGTCAGCATCATATTGGTGAATTTGCTCGCTGCTTGTGCCAGCCAGAAGCCGGTTGAGCCCGAGGCTGCCGCTCCTGCGCCCGCTCCTGTGGTTGAAGAAGCGCCTGCTCCCGCACCCGTACCAGTGGTTGAAGTTGATCCTCTGAATGACCCGAACAGCTTGCTGGCAAAGCGCAGCACATATTACCCGTTCGATGTTTCCGTGGTGCAGGAAGCCGACAAGCCGGCCGTGCAAGCACATGCAAAGTATCTGAGCGAACATCCAAACCGCACAGTGCGCCTCGAAGGCAACTGTGACGAGCGTGGCAGCAATGAATACAACCTTGGCCTGGGCAACCGTCGTGCCAATGGCGTAAAACAGATGCTGTTGCTGGGTGGTGCTAGAGAAAGCCAGATTCAGACCGTCAGCTATGGCGAAGAAAAGCCGCGCTGCTCCGACCACAATGAGGCTTGCTGGAAACAAAATCGCCGTACTGATATCAAGTATTAAGCAATCACCGTGCTGAAGCTGACCGCTTTGGTATTGGTGGCTTGGTGTGTCGCAGGCCCCGCACAAGCGGGGCTGTTTGCGGACGACGATGCGCGTGCACGAATCAAGCAGCTTGAAACGCATGTCCAGCAACTTGAAGCGCGCGCCCTCAAACTTGAGGAGTCTCTCGGCCGGCAAACCAAGTCCATGTTGGATCTGCAAGGGCAGATCGATGCGCTGAACAGCGATATCCGTAAATTGCGCGGACAGAATGAAGAGTTTGCGCATGGTTTGCAGGATGCAGAAAAGCGTTCGAAAGACTTTTATGTTGATCTGGATTCGCGCCTGCGCCATTTCGAATCCGCTGAAGAAGCTGCCAGGGAAGCCTCAGAGAAAGCAGCCAAAGATTACGCATCAGCAAAATCCGGAATGCCTGTTTCCGGTGACCCATCTGATCCGGTTGTGGAAAACCGCGCATATGAAACTGCCTACGCAACGATCAGGAGCGGCAACAATGCCAATGCAGTCAAGGCATTTCAGGATTTCCTCAACAAGTATCCCGACTCGGTACATGTGTCGAATGCGAAATTCTGGTTGGGCGACGCTCAATATAAGCTGAAGAATTACAAAGATGCATTGGATACCTATCAGTCACTGCTGAAAGATTTTCCCGGAACACCAAAGGCGCCAGATGTGATGTTCAACATCGCGACATGTCAGCGGCAATTGAAATTGGTATCCGGCTCGAAAAAGACCCTCAAGCAGCTGGTTGCCAAATATCCTGACAGCGAAGCAGCAGCAAAAGCCAAAAAACTGCTTTCCAGCAAGAAGTAAACCGCTATGTCGCATTCCATCCTGGGCGCGGAGTTGCGCATCACTGAAATATTCTATTCCCTCCAGGGCGAGACCAGCCGGGTCGGCCTGCCAACCGTGTTTATTCGTTTGACTGGATGCCCGTTGCGGTGCACATACTGCGACACGGCATATGCCTTTACCGGCGGCCGAAACATGGGCGCGCAGGAGATACTCGATCAGGTTGCCGGATACTCTCCTCGATATGTCACAGTCACTGGCGGGGAGCCGTTGTCGCAGAAGAATTGTTTGCCATTGTTGGCAGCATTGTGCGACGCCGGCTACGACGTATCATTGGAGACTGGCGGTGCACTTGATGTCAGCGAAGTAGATGCGCGAGTGATGCGCGTGGTCGACATCAAAACGCCCTCGTCCGGTGAAGCCAGCAAGAATCGCTGGGAAAATCTGCTACTGCTGACCATGCAAGATGAAATCAAGTTCGTATTGTCCGATGAGGCCGATTACCGGTGGGCCGGTCAAGTCATGCTGCAACATCAACTTTCCGACAAGTGCCCGGTACTGTTTTCTCCAGTTCATGGTGTGTTGAAAGCCGCCCAGTTGGCAGAGTGGATCCTGCGCGATCGTTTGCCAGTGCGCATGCAACTGCAGTTGCATAAATTGCTGTGGGGCGACCGTCCGGGACACTAAGGAACCTCTGATTAAGTCCGCCATGAGCCACGTTGCTGACAAAAACGGGATACTCGCCGCGACACGTTACTGCGCAGCAGCCGATTGCGGGAGCGGCGAGGGAGCATCGTCTCCGCACCGACGCTACGCGCACCGTGAGCCGATGTCTATCGCAAGGCGCACGACGCCGGTAGCGGTTGCGACACGTTACTGGCGAAGCCAGCAGCTTGCGGGAGCAACCGCCTGCTGCCATTCCCGCACCAGCCACTTCGCGCACCGTGTCATGGCAGCAGTCATTCTACGATGCCAAGGAGCGCAACACCGCGAGCGCCTGTTTTTATCGCAACCCGTAAGGGCACTAACTTGGCGGGCGGTCTGTTGCGTCAGGCTCCTGATGAAACTACTAGCCATTCGACTAAGTTGGCAAACAACGCCAACCAAGTCGCTGGATATAGCGAAGGGAATGGCCATTCGCTTTGTCGCCTTTCTTGCATGCGGCATCGCCGACACGTTACCGCGTAGCGGCCGATTGCGGAAGGCGAGGCATGGGCGGCATTCCCGCACCGCAGGCTCGCTCCCACCGTGTCATGCCGCCTATCCCGCCAAGCCAAGTGCGCGGCCATGTGGGACTCAATCAGAGGTTCCTTAAATGAAAAATGCGGTGGTACTTTTATCTGGCGGGATGGATTCCGCAACCGTGCTGGCGATGGCAAGAGCACAGGGCTATGTCTGTTACGCATTGAGTGTGGATTACGGCCAGCGTCACCGATCGGAACTGTCAGCCGCGCAAAGACTGGCAAGAACAATGGGGGTACATGAACACAGTGTGATCAAGGTCGATCTCACCGGTTTCGGTGGCTCGGCGTTGACTGATGACAAGATAGCGGTGCCGCAAATGTCCACCGAAGGAATCCCGATGACGTATGTTCCCGCACGGAATACCATCATGCTGTCACTGGCGCTTGCTTGGGCTGAGGTTTTGCACGCTCAAGACATTTTTATCGGGGTCAATGCGGTCGATTATTCCGGTTATCCGGATTGCCGTCCCGCCTACATCCAATCGTTCGAGCGCATGGCGAATCTTGCCACCAAGGCGGCAGTGGAAGGGCATACGCTCACAGTGCATGCGCCATTGCAGCAAATGTCCAAGGCGGAAATCATCCGGCAAGGACATGCGCTGGGCGTGGATTTTGCAAAGACGGTCTCGTGTTATCAGGCCGACGAATCCGGACGCGCATGCGGCGTATGTGATGCGTGCCGCTTGCGCCGCAATGGCTTTGTTGAAGCCGGTTTGGCTGATCCAACTGCTTACGTAGCATAGACGAAAACTTCGGGGCAAGAGGTGTTTTGCGTTGACAGTGAGTGTCATATCCGTATAATTCGCGCTCCTTTGCGAGGGGTCGTTAGCTCAGCCGGTAGAGCAGCGGACTTTTAATCCGTTGGTCGCGTGTTCGAATCACGCACGACCCACCAGTTAGCAATAGAGTCAATGATGATTCCGGTTTTTCGCCGCTTTAGCTCAGTTGGTAGAGCAACCGCCTTGTAAGCGGTAGGTCGTCAGTTCGAATCCGACAAGCGGCACCATTTCTAGTTTTTTCTTTCCGATTGGCGTATCTTAGTAAATAATTGCAGTGGAAAATGATTGTTCCGTATTGCAACAATGAGCAATGAACTACAAAACCATTTTGAAACGGCAATAATTTGTTGGGAGTTGCAATGCAAAAGATTATTTTGATAATGTTTCTGTCAGTTGTGGCAATCAATGAAGCAGCGGGAGATGCGGTGTGGGCCTGGGACAATAAGGCGCCGAAGAAGAACCGTGAAACCGTCAATCCCGGTGCTGCTTCAGCAGTCAACCCCAATGATATCGCGGTTATGAAGTCAAATTTGCTGTCAAAGTGGGTTGAGATATCCAGACAAAATACCTATAACATTTTCGTCAATCCGGATTACATGACCAGAACAGGCGACTTTGTGACTATGTCGTATTGGTATGATCTGCAATTTATCGACGAGGTCAGCGGAAAGCAATTCCGGTCGGTAAATGCCAAGGCAGAGCTCGATTGCCTGCATAAACAAATAAAAGTTCTTTCGGCCGTGGCCTATCGTGATTCCATGTCTGAATATCTCAATCCGTTAAATAGATATAGTGGAACTAATACGGCAAACTTGAATGTCAGGGAAATTTCTACCAGAAGAGGGAATGGAGTCAATCAGATTTCTGTTCCCGGAAAATGGAGATTTTTGACACCGGGCAGCACAGATGAAATTCTCTGGAAATACGTCTGCGAGAAGTAGGCGATAGCGATCCATGCCACAAGAGGTGTACCGTTGTTGCTTCATGAATTGCAGAGTTGCTGAGATATCTATCTGGCGTAATCTTGGCAATTTGGCCCAGCACACGTCAACATACCTGTCATTTCTTTGACAAGTCGGGCTTGAGAGTCGATGCTCGTAAACGGAAAAACTTTCGGTATGCTGAATTCAGATGGCATCCATCAGGAGGGTGACTTTCGGATAGGCCCTTATCCGGATTTTCCGAACACCTTCGATACGATGCGCCGTCCGTTGCGGGATTTGCGCATTTCCGTGACCGACCGCTGTAATCTGCGTTGCAGCTATTGTATGCCCAGAGAAGTATTTGGCGAGGAATATGAATTCTTGCCGCGTGCAGATCTGCTCACCTTTGAGGAGATCGAACGCCTGGCCTGCGTGTTCATCCGGCTGGGTGCGCAAAAGATCCGCCTGACCGGTGGCGAGCCGCTGTTGCGCCGTGGCATCGAGAAACTGGTCGAGAAACTCGCCAGGCTGAGGGACACAGAGGGCCATCCAATAGAAATCGCGCTGACCACCAATGCAGTGTTGCTGCGGAACAAAGCCAGGTCGCTCAAGGAAGCGGGATTGTCCCGCATCTCGGTCAGCCTGGACGGTCTAACCGATGAGACATTTCGACGCATGAGCAATTCGGATGTCTCCGTCAAGACCGTGCTGGATGGTATAGCCGCTGCGCAGCATGCAGGGTTTGAGCCGCTCAAGGTCAACATGGTTCTCAAACGCGGCGTGAATGACCACGAGATCATCCCGATGGTTGAACATTTCCGCAACAGCGGCATCATTCTGCGCTTCATCGAATATATGGATGTGGGCAACAGCAATGGCTGGCGCATGGATGAGGTGATCGCTGCCGGTGAAGTTCTGCAACACATCAATCAACGCTATCCTTTGCTGGCAGCAGAACCCACCTATCCGGGTGAAGTAGCGGAACGATGGATGTACGCGGATGGCGGGGGCGAGATCGGTTTGATCGCCTCGGTCACTAAGGCTTTCTGCGGCGAATGCACCCGCGCCCGGCTCTCTACGGATGGGAAGATGTTTACCTGTTTGTTTGCGACCGATGGTGCTGACTTGCGCGGCCCGATGCGACAGGGTGCTGATGACCGGTTGTTGTCCGGACTGATCGCAGACTGCTGGCAAAAGCGCAATGATCGTTACTCGCAATTGCGTCAAACCTCTGCTCCGAATACCCGTAAGAAAATCGAGATGTCATATATCGGCGGTTGATGAATGAGCACACGTCGCCACTCAACTCCTATTTTTAATGAATTGATGGGCCTTATGCATGAATGATCGGCAATTGATGCGCTACAGCCGCCACATCCTGCTGGAACAGATCGGCATCGAGGGGCAGCAACGCTTGCTTGATGCCCGGGTGCTTATCATCGGATTGGGCGGATTGGGCTCGCCCGCTGCGCTTTATCTTGCTGCCAGCGGAGTCGGCCAACTGACATTGTGCGATCCTGATACGGTGGAATTGAGCAATCTGCAGCGTCAGATCATTCACCGCACTTCCAGCGTTGGTCAGACCAAGGTTGATTCGGCCAATGCGGCTTTGCTTGATATCAATCCGGAAGTCGAGTTTATACCGCTGACCTTACGTGCAGATGCCTCACATCTTGATGAACTGCTTGCCAATGCCGATGTGGTGCTGGATTGCAGCGACAATTTCGCAACTCGCTATGCTGTCAATCGCGTTTGCCTTGCGCAGCGCAAACCGCTGGTGTCGGGCGCGGCGATCAAGTTTGACGGGCAGGTCGCGGTATTCGATTTTCGCCGACCCGGCTCGCCGTGTTACAACTGTCTGTTCCCCGAGGACAGCCAGGCTGCCGAGCTGCGCTGTGCGACCACCGGCGTATTCGCGCCATTGGTCGGTGTCATCGGTACACTGCAGGCAGCTGAAGCGCTCAAGCTGCTGGCAGGCATAGATCACGGACTGAGCGGAAGGTTGTTGACACTCAACGCGCTGGACATGGATATCATGCGCAGTAATCTGAGCAGGGATCCCGCCTGCCACACCTGCGGGAGTTGAATCTTGAAAACTGGACGATATACATGGACAAGATGACGCATTTTTCGGATGCCGGACGGGCGCGCATGGTGGATGTTTCGGAAAAACCCAGCACCTCACGTCTGGCGATCGCCAGTGGCATATTGCGTATGCAGCCCGCGACGCTGGCACGTATCCGGACCGGCAGTATCGCCAAGGGCGATGTGCTGACAGTGGCCGATGTCGGTGCGGTGATGGCAGCGAAACGCACTCCGGACATGATCCCGATGTGCCATTCCGTGGCGCTCACAGGCGTGGAGGTTGCATTCAGCGATGTCTCGGAACCGGACACCGAGGGTTGCGTCGGCATCAAGGTCGTGACGAAGGCCAGCTGTGCTGGGCAGACCGGGGTCGAGATGGAAGCGCTGTGTGCCGCCAGTGTGGCACTGCTCACCATCTATGACATGTGCAAGGCGATCGACCGGGGGATGCGCATCGAGTGTATCCAACTGGAAGAGAAACGCGGCGGCAAGAGCGGAACATGGACCCGGGACAAATCGGGGGAGCACGGCGCATGATCCGCGTACTGTTCTTCGGGCCTGTGGCCGAGCGCATGAAGGCACGCGAAATGCAACTTGAATTTGCTACCGGCATGACGCTGCACGATGTCATTGCGCGGGTCGGCGCACAACAACCCAACGCTTTCAGTATCGTCAGCTTCATCGCCGTGAACCAGAATCAGGTACACGACAAACAGTTGGCTTTGCGCGACAACGATGAGGTCGCTTTGATGGCCAAATACTCCGGCGGCTGATTCCAATCCAATTTCATCGGTGAAACTGTGTTGGCTTCCTCACTTGCTCCTAGCCGTACTTGTTGTACTGTCAGCGTCGCTTGCTCGTCGCCGCCTTGTTTGACCATCGAAATTGAACTGGAATGAAATGTTAGCTGCCGTACGTATCCAAACTGAAGATTTTTCCCAGGACGCCGAGATCGCTGCGCTGAAGGCCGGTTCGCGGCGCATGGGCGGCATCGCGACATTCATCGGCTGTGCGCGCGACTTCTCGGAAGGACGGGAGGTCACGAAGATCAGCTTCGAAGCCTATGGCAGCATGGCGCTGGCCGAGATGTGCAAGCTGCGCAGCGAAGCGATCGAAAAGTTCGGCTTGCTCGATGCGCGCATCGTGCATCGGGTGGGCCTTGTCGGCGCAGGCGAACAAATCGTGTTCATCGTAGCGGGTGCCGAGCATCGAGCCGCCGCGTTCGAAGCCTGCCGCTGGATAATAGATGAGCTGAAACAGCGCGTGCCGATCTGGAAAAAGGAAATCACCCCACAGGGCGAAGAGTGGGTGTCACAGCACCCATAACATTGCTGTAAGTAAGACAATTGCTCAAAATCCATTGATAATACATACAACTAAATTTCTGCTGTGTCCTGCCAGCACAACGCAGACTAAAGATTTCAGATTGTTAACATGGCTGCTTTGTTGGATCATGCAACCATGTGATATCAGGACTGGATCGTATTAACTGCAGACAGTCGCCACTATTCCAAAACAACTTTATTGAACTTTGATCATGACCTACAAATTGACTATCTCCCATAATTCTGTGTATCTCCACGCGATCGTAACCGGAACGAATAACAAGGAAGGCGTGATGAGTTATCTCGAGGAAGTCTTTCGCGAGTGCCAGGTTCGAGATTGCAATCAATTGCTGATTGAAGAGTGTCTCGAGGGTCCTCGTGTCGGGACGTTCGATGTATTTCAGATTGCTACGGAGGGTACCGGACGAGCCCACGGCTACTTCAAGGCCATTGCGTACGTAGATGTGAAAGCCCAGGGCGAGTTAATGAGGTTTGCCGAAACCGTTGCGCTCAACCGTGGTTTGCCCGTGAAAGTGTTTTCATCTGTAAGTGAAGCAAAGAAGTGGCTGTTGGAAAAAGGTCGTGACTACACTGCTCCAAAAGAAGCAGCGAACGATGATAGACCGCGTCGATGATTCATCTTTTGGCCATCAACTATTGACACCGGGACGTCTATCAGGCGCCACAAGAAAATCATGATCCATATATGAATAGCAAATGATCCTAATTTCTTTCGTCGGTCACTCAGGCAGCGGCAAGACCACGCTGATCGAGAAGCTGTTGCGTGAATTCAGTGGCAGGGGATTGCGTGTCGCGACGATCAAGCACGCGCATCACGCTGTGCAGCTGGATACACCGGGCAAGGACAGTTGGCGTTACAAGCAGGCCGGTGCTGCGATGAGCATGCTGGTCACGACCAATGAGTTGCAGTTGATCGCCGACGCGGTGGACAGGCGCGAGCCGGAACAACTGGCGCAGCGTTTTCTCGGCGAGGCCGATCTGGTGCTGGCCGAGGGTTTCTCGCATGCGGCCGGGGCTAAGATCGAAGTGTTGCGCCGCGAGTGTTTTGCGGCTCCCCGCTGCTCGATCGACGATGGACTGATCGCGATGGTCACCGATGTCGACGAGGTCTATCCGCAACTGCCGCATTTCGTGCTGGACGATATACAAGGTATCGCGCGGTTCATATTGGAACATCAGTGATCGAGGATTGCACGGTAATCATCCTGGCAGGCGGGAGTTCGCAACGCATGGGTAGCGACAAGGCGAACCTGTTGCTGGATGGACAATCGTTGCTGCAAAGAGTAACGGTCACAATGAAGAAGTTATTTCCCAAAGTCTTGCTTAGCGTGCGACAGCCGCGTCCGGAAATCGATCTCCCGCAAATCCGTGACGATCCGTCCTGTGCCGGGCCACTTGCCGGGCTGGCATCAGGGCTCGCTGTTGCCGATACGGCATGGGTGTTTGCGGTGGGCTGCGATATGCCGTTTATCAAGCCGGAGGTGGTTGAGTTGCTGGGTGGGTATCGGTTCAAAGCACATTTGCTTCTCAATCAATTACCAGAGCCAAGTGCATTCCTTCCACCTTCAAGGGGGAAGGGTAGGAAGGGGGTGGAACCTGGGAACGATAGCGCCTCTACCCCCTCCCTATCCCTCCCCCTGCAAGGGGGAGGGGATTCTTTGTCGAATGGATTATCCGGATTAATGTGCCAAGCGGTCGTGCCGGTGGTACAGGGGTATCCGCAGCCGCTGGCGGCATTTTATGCGCGCAGCTGTCTTGATGCGATACGGACTCACCTCGATTCCGGCGGCAAAAATAGTTTGCAAGCCATATTGAAAAAACTGGAGGTCTGTTATGTGGAAGAATCTCAGATACAGTCGGCCGATCCCTGTCTGCGGAGCTTCCTTGATCTGGATACGCCGCAGGACCTGGCTGCAGCTTTGCGTGGAGTGAATTAGTGGAATATTTGTCGGTGACCGCTGCGTTGAAGTCTATACTCGAGTCCGTCGACAAACTGGATGTCGAGAAGGTGGTGCTGGAAAAATCGTTGGGGCGTGTGCTTGCGGAAGATGTGAGCTCCAACCGTGATCTGCCGCCGTACGATGTGTCCGCGATGGATGGATTCGCAGTGCGCAGCGCGGATGTAACGAATACGCCCGTAACGCTGAAAATCATCGAAGACATCAAGGCGGGCGATATGCCGACCAGGAATGTACAAGCAGGCCAGTGCGCGCGCATCATGACCGGCGCGCCGGTGCCGCAAGGTGCGGACGCGGTGATACGCATGGAGGACACGCAAGTGGCTTCGACAGCCCTCACTCCTAACTCTCTCCCGCAAGCAGGAGAGAGGGATGCGGTCTCGCTACGCGAGTTGATATCTGACGCGGTGCAGATCAATGTCGCGGTGAAATCCGGCAACGACATTCGTCCACAAGGCGAGGGCATGCGCAACGGTGAGGTTGTGCTGGCCGCGGGCACCGAGATCACGCCGGGAGTGACCGGCATCCTCGCGACGGTGAAATGCGCGCAGGTGCAGGTGTATCGCCGACCGCGTGTGGCGATCCTGTCCACCGGCAACGAACTGGAAGACATCGACGATCCCGTCGATCCGAACAAGATACCCAACTCCAACAGCTACGCACTGATGGCGCAGGTGCAGGCGCTGGGCATTGAACCTGCGCTGCTTGGCATCGCGCGCGACGATCCGGCAGAACTGGAGGAATATCTGCAACGCGGCTTGAGGTTCGACGTGCTGCTGGTGTCCGGCGGCACTTCGGTCGGCGTGCATGATTACGTTCGCCCGATCATCGAGGAACTGGGCGTGCAGATGAAGTTCTGGCGCGTCGCGATGAAGCCGGGGCATCCGATTGCTTTCGGAGCTACCGCAGATACTTTTGTTTTCGGACTCCCCGGCAACCCAGTTTCAAGTATGGTGTGTTTTGAAGAATTTGTATTGCCGGCGTTGCGCCGCATGACGGGACATACGCATTTGTTTCGCAGAACCATCACGGCAAGATTGACCCACGACGTGAAACATCAGCCCGGGCGTACTGAATTCATACGCGTGGTTCTTGCGAAGGAAGAAGGCGGCTATGCGGCAACCACCACCGGCGCGCAGGGCAGCGGCATGTTGCTGTCGATGGCTAGGGCGGATGGCTTGATGGTGGTTCCTGCCGCAAGCACCGGACTGAAAGAAGGCGAAATGGTGATCGTACAGTTGCTGGATGGTACTGAATATCAGGATGATGGAGGTTTCAGGGAATGAGCACCGCACGCATCGGTATCCTGACGATCTCCGACCGCGCCAGCCGCGGAGAATACGAAGACAAGGGCGGTCCCGCCATCCACGCCTGGTTCACGCGTGTGTTGACTAATCCGTGGCAATCTGTGGCGAAAGTGATACCCGATGAACAGCCTCAGATCGAAGCGGCATTATGCGAATTGAGCGATGTGGAAAGATGCTGCCTGATCGTTACTACTGGCGGCACGGGCCCGGCATTGCGCGATGTCACGCCGGAAGCCACCGAGGCTGTTTGCAGCAAGATGATGCCCGGTTTCGGCGAACTTATGCGCGGCGCCTCACTGAAATTTGTACCCACTGCGATCCTGTCAAGACAGACAGCGGGTATACGCGGCAAGAGCCTGATCGTCAATCTGCCCGGAAAACCTTCGGCGATCGACGACTGCCTGAATGCTGTTTTCCCCGCCATCCCATATTGCATAGACCTGATAGGCGGTGAATATCTTGAATCAGATCCGGATCATTGCAAGGTGTTCCGTCCGGCGCAAATCAAAACGAAGTAATAGATATCCTGTTGAAGAAGCAGGATCTCAGATGGTCTTCATCCTTGAAACGAGTTGGGGAAACTCCAGGGAAGGCAACAAAAGCCGTTTACAGGATGGTTTTGGCGATTTTCACAATGATCTGCTCTTTTCCACGCCACAAGCCATATTGAACAGTTTTTGACCAAAACTGCCTGGCACGACGGGTTCCCACTTGTCCGGGTAGGGGTTGGCCTGGACAACGCTACTTAAACCTTTGCCCATATGTTCAGAATGAGCCGAGAGATAAATACTTCGGAACCGCTGCTGTTTGCAGTCGTATTCGTACCGCATTATCGATGAGATGTAATCGATATGGCAATTTGAGGAACGCAATGCCTTGTAGTCAAAGAGATGCCACATTTTTGCTGTTTTGCCATCTTTCCAATAAATCTTGGGATTGACGTATACGGTGTATTTGTCGTTTCCTCCAATCTCCCTCCACTCCGCCATGGCACTTTCGCTAACGATTGCCAGCAGCACCAACAAAATAGTTTTACGCATTGATTCACTCCTTCATACATAACCAAAGACTGCACCAATATTTAGGCATGGTCAACTGTGTAGACTCTAACCGCGATGTAATTTTCAGGAACAGAAACTGCCATCAGGCCGCCGGAACGCCGGGCTCCATATGAGAAACCCGAGTCCGCTTCTGGAGTTTTTATCGTGCTTACCTGATAATCTGCGTTATCGTCATCGCGGCAACCACTGCCGTTCGTTCGGTTATTTTAAATATTCCAAATTCCCCTTTGTGCAATTTATGTAAACTGCCGATTACCTTCAAAATCCGGAAGTTTGTTTATCTGTGTTATTTGATGGCATCGGAGATCAGTAATGAAAGTCATTAATTCAACTGGATGGACCCATGCAGCCGAATACACGGCAGTCACACTGATGGCAATGTGCTGGGTCGCTCTTCTCGCTCTAATTACCGATCCGATGCCGCCGATGTGGGATGGCACGTGGTACGTCAATATGGCCACCCATGGCGTTTTGGACAATGACAAACTTGCTGCACCTTTCGCTTACCGGCCAGGGATGCCATTGATAGCGCGATGGATAGCAAATATTTTTTCCATGCCTGTGGAGTCCGGCTTCAAGTGGACCGGATATCTCTTCGCTGTTGCATTGTTGGTGTCAGCATTTGCATTGTCGAAGTGCTTTGTCGAAGACTTCAAAAAGGCATTGATCGCGCCGGCAATAGTCGCTTTTTCAGCGCTTCATATCAAGTTCCCGATTTTTTTCTTCTCGCTTATCGATATTTCCGTATATCCATTGATGGTTGCCTTCTTCTGGGCTTTCATCAAAAAGCGCTATCTTTTGAGCTTTTCGATCTGCCTGGTAGGTATATTTTTCAAGGAGTTCATGGCAGTTCCCATGGTTATTCAGGTCGCCATGCAGGCTCGTGAGTATCAGTTGAAACGGTCTTCCCGGACTTTGGCCTATCTGTTTGGCGCGATAGCAGCTTTTACGGCCGCCATTCTCATTCCGCGTTTGACGATCCCCATTTACTGGACATATCAGGTGCTGGATCCGATCAACAACAAGCAGAGCCTTGCCATACTTTGGCTCTACCCGCTGGATGCCATGAGAGACTTCAATATTGTGCATATGCTGATGGGCTACTGGCTGCCGACACTATTGATTCTTACCCCGGCACGGATGAGATCGGTCTGGAGTGACCTGGGTGAGATGAGGCTTTACCTGGGCATATACCTCGTACTCACTCTTCTTCTGACCATGTATGGTGGAAAAAGTATCATGATCTATGTGTGCTATACAGTGGCTGCGCAAATAATCGTCATCGCCATTCTGGCAAAGCAAAAGTTATATACGGCCGAGATCATTTTCATGTTGTTTGCGACTTTTCTTTTCAACAAGTTATTAATTCAGATCCCGTTTCCATCCCAGAATTTTGCGGGATACATCGATTTTTATGGCGGGTATGGTTCGAGAGTGAATATTCATACCATGATGAGATTCATGGAGATGTTAATTTTGATATTGTCCGGGGTGGGTTTGAGGCTTGTGCTGAATAGAACATATGCCATGAAGTAATGTGCGGAGAACTGTCCCGGCGGTATTTGTTGACTGCGGGAATTAACATGATCACTTTCCGTGATGGACGCCGATATTTCGTCAGTCATACCCCAGAGCCAAACAAACATTGTGCGATTGTTCCCGGTTGAGTAGTTCAGCTTTCTATCTGGTTCTGGTTGCATAATTTTCAATTATGCCGGGAAAGTTCCTCCAGGCCGTGCCTCATGCCTGTCACCCCGCCCGAATTATCTGGTAAGTCCTTAACCTTTCTGCGGTCGTAACCCAGGTGCGAATGGAACAAATATTCTTGCGCTTAAGCGTTCCTTAAGCTTGATCTCCTATTCTGCGTCCCTGAAAGTATTCGTTAAGGAGACCGATTGTGTTACGTATTTCTTGGGTATCAGTTTTTCTCTTCGTCGCCGGGCTGTCAATACAGGCGGCCTATGCGGTGACGCCTGGCGAAGTGCTGGATTCTTTGCGTAGCGAGGCGGAAAAGAGTACAGCAGGTTTTCAGGGATTTTCTGCCACTCGCGGTGAGAATTTCTTCAGGGTGAAGCACGGAAACGAATGGAGCTGCACTTCATGCCATACAGAAAATCCTGCCGCAACCGGCAAGCATGCCAAAACCGATAAGCCGATCGATCCCATGGCACCGTCTGCAAATGCAGAGCGCTTCACCAACCCGAAAAAGATCGAGAAATGGTTCAAGCGTAATTGTAACGATGTGCTCGATCGTGTTTGCACGCCGCAGGAAAAGGGCGATGTGCTTAGTTATTTGCTTACCGTTAAATGACAAGGAAACTGACATGTTTAAGATTTACAAGAGAATCCCTCAAGTCGTCGCTGTAGCGGTTTTGATCATGAGTGTTGTGATGACTGCAGCTCACGCGGATGATGACAACGATGAAGACCATCGCGGTGCGGACCGGGGTGAAAGCCATAACGGAAAATATAGTGGCGAAGCACTAGGCAAGCCGCTGCAACCCACGCAGGTCAACGCCAAGTGGAAACAGGAATGTTCTAACTGTCACATCGCTTATGCGCCAGGTTTGCTGCCTGCCGAATCATGGCGCAAGGTGATGGCTGGGCTGGATAAGCACTTTGGTTCTGACGCTTCGCTTGATGCGCAGGAAAACAAGGAGATTACAGGTTTCCTGGTGGATAACGCCTCCAACCGCTGGAATGCTCCGACTGCTCCGCTGCGCATTACCGATAGCGCCTGGTTCAAGAGCAAGCACGACAGTCATGAAATCTCACCTTCGGTATGGAACAATCCCAAGGTTAAGAGCCCGGCTAATTGCGGGGCTTGCCATACCAAGGCAGAGAATGGCAGTTTCAATGAGCACGATGTAAGAATGCCAAAATAGGATAACCGGACATAAGGAGATCACCATGAGTAAACGAATTCTGGTCTGGGATGTGCCGACGCGGGTGTTTCACTGGCTGTTGGTGTTATCGTTCACCGGCGCCTTCTTGACTGCGGAATCCGAGCGCAACCGCGACATCCATGTGGCGCTTGGTTACATCCTGCTGGGTCTGCTCGCGTTCAGACTGGTCTGGGGTTTCATTGGTACACACTATGCAAGGTTTGGCTCCTTTCTGTTCGGGCCGGGAGAAGTTGTCGCATATCTGAAATCGCTGTTCATACGCAAGCCGGCGCATTATGTCGGACACAATCCGGCAGGTAGTGTTGCAATCTGGCTGCTGCTGATACTTGGTGTTGCGTCTGGCGCAAGCGGTGTGCTTGTATACGAGGAGCTTGGCGGCGATGTGCTGGAAGAGGTGCACGATGTCGTATCCTATGCGATGCTAACCGTGGTTGCGGTGCATATACTGGGTGTAATGGTTAGCAGCCTGATACATCGCGAGAATCTGGTGCGAGCCATGTTCACCGGTTGGAAATCTGACGGTGAAAAAGTAGGTATCAAACGATCTTATGCCTGGCTGGGTGCGATAATGATGGTTGCCGTTGTTGCTTTCTGGTTTGGATATCCGGCCATCGGAAAAGTGTAATCGGTCGCGGGTATGCCGCATGCCGTGCAGAACGACGTAGATTGTTGCCGGTACTATTCATATATTACTGTGAGCCTAAAGGATTCACTTATTTAGATGACAGGCCAGCCGCAGCGATGCGAAGTATGTGGGGCGGACAGGCCTTTTTATCCGCGCTCCCGCACCAGGAGGGCTGTGCCCCACCTTGTCGCACGGGCACTGCTAGGAAACGCGCATAACCAGCGACTTGCCCCGTTAGGGGTTTAGCCGAATGATTATATCCAATGACTAACCCTGCATCTTTTTCTGGTTAGTCAGATGGCAGGTAGCTCCATCAGAAGTTTTATCTGCGGATGACGAGGAATGTCACACAGATAAAAGTGGAGTGAGCGAGCACGCGATTCCGCGATTCGCTCGTAAATTGAATAATTGGGGCTCTCATGCGCGTGCTACTGGTCGAAGACGATAACTTGTTGGGCGATGCGATACAGGCTGGATTGAAACAGTCCGGCTATGCCACGGACTGGATGAAAGACGGCATGGCAGCCGAACAGGCGCTATCCACCGAACCATACGCGGCAGTGGTTCTGGATTTAGGTTTGCCGCGCTTGTCGGGGCTGGAAGTGTTGCGGCGTTTGCGCAGCCGCGACAACCCGACACAAAAAGATCAGGCCCCCAATACAAAGTCACAAAATGCCAGGATACCCGTGCTCATCCTGACAGCCATGGATGCAGTCGAAGATCGCATCAAGGGCCTGGATGCGGGTGCCGACGATTATCTGGTCAAACCATTCGACTTGGGTGAGTTGACCGCTCGCCTCCGTGCCCTGGTCCGTCGCGCAAGCGGGAATCCTGCACCCGAACTGAAGGTCGCCGGCGTCAGGCTTGACCCTGCCGCTCATGAGGTTCTCTATCTTGACAAGCCGATCGAGCTCTCAGCGAAGGAATTCGCGGTGCTGCAAGCGTTGATGCTGAATGCCGGAAAAGTGTTGTCCCGTTCCCAGCTCGAAGAGCAGCTTTATGCCTGGGGTGAAGAGGTCGAGAGCAATGCTGTGGAGGTGCATATCCATCATTTGCGCCGCAAGCTCGTTCCTGCGTTGATCGAAACCATACGCGGCGTCGGTTATTTGATGCCGCGTGACAGGAACGTTTGAGATGTGGTGGCGCGAATCGCTAAAGGGAAGGCTACTTGTTCTAGCTTTGGCGGCGATCACGCTGGTATGGCTCGGTGCAACTGCTTTTACCTACTTTGATGCGCAAGAGGAATTCGATGAGGTACTGGATGCGCATCTGGCGCAAACCGCATCATTACTGCTTGCCCAGGCATCGCATGACCTCGACGAACTCGAAATCGAACACGCACCTCTTTTGCACAAATACGCCCGCCATGTAGCGTTTCAGATTTGGGAGAACGGGCGGCAACTGCGTCTGCATTCTGCCAATGCCCCGCCACAACCAATGACAAACAAGGAAAAGGGTTTCAGCGACACCACCATCGACGGGCACCGATGGAGGGTTTTCAGTACTTGGGATGAATCCGGCGAATATCTGATCCAGGTAGCGGAGCGTACCGAGGTTCGCGACGAACTGGCGCAAGGCATCGCACAAAATTTGTTGCGGCCGTTGTGGTTTGCACTTCCGTTGCTGGCGTTGCTGCTGTGGATTGTTGTTATGCGCGGTCTGCGTCCGCTGGAAAAGCTGACCCGGGAAGTGGAGCAGCGCGAACCGGACAATCTTGGCGCTCTGGATGCTTCGTCCTCGCCCCGCGAGGTCGTGCCGCTGATCGAGCGGCTCAACCAGCTGTTCACCCGCATTTCCTTATCGATCCAGAGAGAGCGGCGTTTTACCGCGGATGCAGCGCACGAATTGCGCACCCCGGTGGCCGCAATCAAGGCGCAAGCACAGGTTGCGCAAGCTGCTTCCGGCAAAGAGGAGCGCATGCATGCGCTCGGCAACGCGATCCTTGGCTGTGATCGTGCGGCACACCTGATCGATCAATTATTGACACTTTCCAGAGTCGATACGCTGGAAGGTGTCGTGACTGAGTCGTGCCCGCTAAAGAGCATCGCATCCGAAGTGATCGCGTCGCTGGTCCCGGCAGCACTGGAAAATGGGGTGCGGATGGAGTTGCAGGCGGAAGATGAAGTCTTCGTACACGGCAATCCGGCGTTATTGCAGATATTGTTGCGCAACCTGCTTGACAACTCGGTAAAGCATACTGCACCAGGAACGGTTGTCCAGGTAAGCATCAGTCGAGAAGCGGGGCAGGTAAATCTCTCTGTGAGTGATAATGGACCGGGAATACCTGAACAAGAACAGGAAAAAGTGTCGGAGCGTTTTTATCGTCCTTTGGGCACGCAGGCCAGCGGGAGCGGATTGGGGCTATCCATAGTCAAGCGGATCGCGGAGTTGCACGGCGCCGCATTGCATATCGGGCCAGCAAGCGCCAGCCGCGGGTTGCGGGTGACTGTGACCTTCAGGCATTAGAAATATATGTTCAGAGCCGGTGAAAGAGCCATAAACGGAAGTGATAATTCTGTTTCAGTAATCCGCAATGCAGCAGCGGACCGCGGAAGGGCGAGTGTGGAGCCAACCTTTACTCATTAACATGGCGGCATCATTTGTTTTCCGGAGCAGGCTCCGCGCGAATAAAGAACTGAACCGACGTCAACTCCAACACGTCCATTTGGTTTAGTTCATCCAGCTTCAATTTGCCAATGCTGAGAGATTTGACATCATTGATATTTCTACCCTGAAGCATATGGGATAAATTCGGATCAGGATTCAATCTCCCTTCCCGAATGATCCATCCGGTTTGGCTGAGCATTTCACTCGCCTGTTTCAGTGTAAAGAATCGAATATGAGTGATATCGAGTATACCCGCTCCTTCATAACGCCATTGACCCGAAGCCAGAGCGGAAAGGACATTCAAGTTTCTTACATTGGGCAAGCTGACATAGATCGACCCACCCGGCGCCAACAAGGGTCTGATACGCTGCAGGGCTTGCCACGGGTTATAGATATGTTCGAGCACATCTGCAGCGATGATGGCGTCAAAGTTACCCGATATCAATCCTGTGGCCTCAAAATCCAGTTGTTCAAGCTTGTCCACGATCACGCGGTCATAAACTTGTGCAGCAATCGCGGCGGCTTTGTCGAGCATTTCGATACCTATGACCTCGCAATCCGGGAAATGCTGTTTCAACCAGCGCCCGGTACCGCCGCAAAAGCAACCCAAATCGAGTATGGATTTCGGCGCCGGGTTAATCATTTCAAGCAAGCCGACCGGCGCATAATCCGGATCAAGTGTCTGCAAATGCAGATCGGCATCCAGTATTTTCCATACAGGTTGATTGTTCGCGTTCATATCATTCCTTGACTGGGTGAGAAAGGTTTGAGAGTCCTGTCCCGGAAACGTCAAACTCAAAATGATGCCCCCGCTCGGCCAAAGCTTCGATCATGCTCTGCTCAAACGCCCTGATCACTCTGACATCAAGATCTGTTTGCGGGGCTGCGGCTTTGAGTTTGTCGCGGCGGTCAGAGCGTAGCGTCGGATCACGGCATTCAACCGCCAGCCGGCACGCAATCGCGACGTATTCATCTGTTGATTCAGCGATGGTGTCGGTCATGCCGACCTTGCGCAACAATCCTGCAGCCAGACGTTGGCGCATGAACTTGCCTTCCAGCGTGATCAACGGCAGTCCGCGACGAACTGCCTGCAGTGCGGTAGTGTAGCCGGAGAAAGACGGGCAATCGAGATAGATATCGCACAGGTCAAGCAGGACATTGAATTTTTCCAGCGATAGCCATGGAATCACCAGCAGATACGTATCAGGGTCAAGGTTGCGTTCGCGAAATTTCTGCCTGAGCCTGGCGATCACTTGATCCCACGCCCATGAGAATTGGAGATCATACGGCAGGATGAAAGTACTTTCCCCCACGGCAGCGGCGATATCTGCAAACAGTGAATCGTCGGCTGGATCAAACTTGAAAGGCGTCTGGGCGATCACGAATCTGGGGCCGCGCCGTTTGGACAAATCTGCTGCAAGTTCAGGCAAAGTTTCAGGAATCAGTTTGATTGGCATCGTGCAACAACCTGTTCCCGGCAATCGCACCAGCCGTTCACGATAGTGCGTATCGGCATCCGGTGCTTCAAGCAACTCGCCGGAATAATAAAGGTCGATCGTCGGCAAACCGGTGGTGATCGGATGCCCCCAGCTTGCCGTTTGAAGTGGCGCAAGCCTACGGGTGGCCAGACGAAGCGTCATCGGATCCATCCCGATCTCCGGGTATAAAATCACGTCCGGTCTGTCCGCGGTCATGGCATCCAGCCAACCGCCAAGGTCGGGAATCGTATGGAAATCCCTCCAGATATCACAATGTGACTTGGCAAATTTTGTTTCATCGTCTACAACCTGACTCATACTGTATAGCAGCACTTCAAATCGGGTACGATCCAGGTTTGCCAGTATTCCCTGAAGGATCACAAACCAGACCGAATGGCGGCGAAAGTGATCCGACACTACCACGAGCCGTATTTTTTTCCGTATTGGTCCTGACGTTGCTGAAATATTGACAGGTCTTGCCGCCACGAGGTCACCGTATCGCGACAACACATCGACATGATTGCCGTAACGATAGGCAAGATAGAATGGTTGCTGCAAGCCGATTGCTTCGGAAAATCGCTCTTGGTGCGCGGGGGAGGAACGCACCCAATCCGACAGTTCGCGCAGGTGAAGATCGAATTCTGCAGGGACGGCCTTCGATGCCGGTACAGTTTGTGGGGCAACAGGCAATGAGAAAGTTTGAACCACGCGAAACGTTGCTTTATCAGGCTGTAACTCCAGCGCCTTTCGATAACTGGCTTCTGATTCATCGAGCCTGCCTTGCTCCCTGAGGGTGACACCCAGATTGCTGTGTGCCTCGGCGAAATCGGGTTTGATCTCGATGGCGCGCCGATAACTTGCCACTTCGTCTTCGAATTTCCACAGATCATGCAGTGCAACTCCAAGATTCCCATGCGCTTCGGCAAAATCAGGTTTGATTTCCAGCGCACGCCGGTAACTCTCCACCGCATTCTCGTTCTGTCCCAGTTGCTTCAGGGCATTTCCCAACTTGTTATGCGTCTCGGCCAGATTTGGTTCAATTTTCAATGCCAGGCGGAAATGTTCCACCGCCTTGTCCAGTTCTCCGTTGTTTAAGTGAAGATTTCCGGTGCTATAAAGTTCTGACAGAACGTTGCTTAAATTGGTCTGAGCCTCGATCAAGTCCGGATTGATGTTCAGCGCGCTTTTGAACTTTGAGATCGCGCTGTCAATTCGTTTGAGATTTTTCAGAGCGACGCCCAGGCTGCAATGGGCTTCCGCATATTCTGGCTGTATCTCCAGCGCCCTGCCATAGTTCTCCGCAGCTTCCTCGAATTGGCCGTTGCCCAGCAGCGCGTTGCCGATGTTGTAATAAGCGCCGGCATAATCCGGTTTGTGCTTGATCGCAGTCCTGAAGGCATCC
>Ga0210099_1000149_pt1 | contig 26565 bp, 24 predicted proteins | sample Joice_ThreeSqA_D_4_FD_184872 | JGI IMG/M metagenome (GOLD analysis project Ga0210099, IMG submission 184872) | Wetland microbial communities from San Francisco Bay, California, USA, that impact long-term carbon sequestration - Joice_ThreeSqA_D2... | ecosystem: Environmental > Aquatic > Marine >...
GGAGTGACAGGTCAAGCAGCCGACGCCATCGTTACCGGTGCCATTGCCAAGTACGCCGTTGCTGCTGTTGATACCCATGTGGGTAATCGGAGTTCCTTTCCACGTATTGAGGAATGCAGTGTTTTGCGTGGTCTCTTGACTGAGCAGCCCCTTGCCGGAACCCGGCATGTTGATGATCGAATCGATCGCCGTCTGGCCATCGTGACAGGACAGGCAGGTCAGCGAATTGGGGCCCGGTGTGCTGGTCACCGCCTGCGTCAACGAGGTCGTCCCGAGTTCATCGTAGGTTTGGTAATTGGTGACCTTGATGGTGCGGTTCCACAGCGGCGCGGCCAGCGTCCGGTTGGCTGAGTGGGGGGTATGGCAGTAAACGCAAACCTCTCCATATTTATTGTTGTAGTCACCATTGTGAACGGTAACTCCACCAGTAGCGTTTACTTGCAAATTATGGCGAGTATTGGCGATACTGCCCATGTTAATAAATGATGTCCCGCCCGGAGGTCCACCGCCCGGAGGTCCACCGCCCGGAGGTCCACCGCCCGGAGGTCCACCACCCCCACCCCCGCCGCCACCCGGCATCGGTGCCGACCAAGCGGGTTGGGCGAGGACAGCACATACGACCAAGGCCCTCAGCAATAACTGCCAATGACAATATGAACTGTTGTTTGTTACGTTATTCATTTTTCGCCATCAAACGGCAATAATTATTCAGCCGAGAATCGCTGTATACGACCACAGCCCCGTAATTGACCTTATATATATGCAGCAATCAAGCAATAAACGAACCATTATCTATGTGGCTGTATTATTGAAAGATATATTTTCTGTGACAAGGCAAACTTCCTTGAGTTGGGAAAAGTTGTCTGTCCGGATTCCTATCCTAAGGAATTAGCCAAAACAATTGGAAGCAAAGGAATTAATGGAACAAATTCATATATTATTTGAATGAGTGCTATGGGTCGGTAGCTGCACTTCACGATTGTCCGCTTTCACGCCCGGAATTATCATAATTTTTCTTTGACCCAGTCAGGAACAGATGCCAAAGCTACTTGCAGGTTAGCAGGATTGGTTCCTCCAGCTTGCGCCATATCCGGACGCCCGCCGCCCTTGCCGCCGACCTGCTGCGCGACGAAATTTACCAGTTCGCCTGCCTTCACCTTGGAAGTAGCATCCGCAGTAACTCCTGCGATCAGGTTCACTTTTCCAGCGCTGACCGAAGCCAAAACGATCGCAGCCGACTTGAGCTTGTCTTTCATCTTATCCAGCGTCTCGCGCAATACGGCTGCATCAGCACCGTCCAGCTTGGCAGCCAGCACTTTCACACCGTTTATATCGACGGCCTTATTTACCAAATCGTCACCCTGTGCCGAGGCCAGTTTCGATTTAACTGTTGCCAGTTCTTTTTCCAGCGACTTAACGTTGTCGATTATCTGTGCGATGCGCGTCGCAACTTCCTGCGGTTGCACTTTCACAGCATCGGCGACCTGCATTATTTGCGTTTCCTGCTGCTGCACATACGCCAGCGCACCCTCCCCGGTCACAGCCTCGACGCGACGCACGCCTGCCGCAACACCGCTCTCGGAAAGTATCTTGAACAAGCCGATGTCGCCGGTGCGTTTGACATGAGTGCCACCGCAAAACTCGCGCGAGCTTCCGATGTCCAGCACGCGCACCTCATCACCGTATTTCTCGCCGAACAGCATCATCGCGCCGGTCTTTTGCGCATCTGCGATGCCCATCACGCGTGCCTGCGTCTCGGTGTTGTTCAGTATCTCGGCATTGACGATGGCTTCCACCCTGCGTATCTCCGCATCCGTCATCGGCTTGGCGTGCACGAAGTCGAAGCGCGTCTTGTCCGGATCGACCAGCGAACCCTTTTGCTGAACATGGCTGCCCAGCACCTCGCGCAACGCCTTGTGCATAAGGTGGGTTGCCGAATGATTGCGCACCGTGCGATTGCGCGCCGCAACATCTACACGCGCATCGACGCTGTTGCCCACGGTCAGTTTGCCGGTCTTCACCACGCCGTGATGACCGTATACGCTGGACTGTATCTTTTGCGTGTCTTCCACCGCAAAGATACCATGCACGCTTTGCAGCACGCCGCGGTCGCCAACCTGCCCGCCAGACTCGGCGTAGAACGGCGTGTCGTCAAGCACCACGATGCCCATCTCTCCTTCGTTCAGTGCATTCACGGACACGCCTTCCCTGTAGAGCGCAAGGATGTTGCCCTTTTGTTCCAAAGAATCGTAACCGTGAAATGCAGTTGCAGGACCGTCGTATTCAAGATTCACCGTCATCCTGAATTTTCCGGCAGCACGCGCCTGCTCCTTTTGTCGTGCCATCGCTGCATCGAACATCGCCACATCCACTGCGATCTTGTGTTCGCGGCATATGTCCTGCGTCAGGTCGAGCGGAAAGCCGAACGTGTCATGCAGTCTGAAAGCGGTTTCACCATTGAATACCTGACCGCGTTGCAACGCGATCCCGGTCATTTCGGATTCAAGTATCGCCATACCGTGTTCGATGGTCGTAAAGAACCGCTCCTCTTCCTGCTTGAGTATTTCCATCACGCGCACCTGTGCCGCAGCCAGTCCGGGATAAGCTGCACCCATTTCAGCGATCAGATCCGGAACCATGTAGTAAAAGAACGCCTCGCGCGCGCCTAGCTTGTAACCGTGGCGGATCGCGCGGCGGATGATGCGGCGCAGTACATAGCCGCGTCCCTCGTTGCCCGGGATCACACCATCGGCGATCAGGAATGAGCAGGCGCGGATGTGGTCTGCCAGGACTTTTAGCGAGTTGTTGGTGAGGTCATTGGACTTGGTTTCCCTGGCCGCCGCGCAGATCAGATTCTGAAACAGATCGATCTCGTAATTGCTGTGCACATGCTGCAACACCGCTGAGATGCGTTCCAGTCCCATGCCTGTATCCACCGATGGTTTGGGCAACGTGTGCATCACACCATGCTCGTCGCGGTTGAACTGCATGAACACGTTGTTCCATATCTCGATGTAGCGGTCGCCGTCCTGCTCGGCAGAACCCGGCGGTCCACCCCAGATATCAGCGCCGTGATCATAGAATATCTCCGTGCACGGTCCACACGGTCCGGTGTCACCCATCATCCAGAAATTGTCCGAAGCGTAACGCGCGCCCTTGTTGTCGCCGATGCGGATCACGCGTGTAGCAGGCATACCGACATCCTTGGTCCAGATGTCGTAGGCCTCGTCGTCCTCGGCATACACCGTCACCCACAGCTTGTCCTTCGGCAGTTTGTATACTTCGGTCAGCAATTCCCACGCGTACTTGATCGCGTCGCGCTTGAAATAATCGCCAAAGCTGAAATTGCCCAGCATCTCGAAAAAAGTATGATGGCGCGCGGTATAACCGACATTCTCAAGATCGTTGTGCTTGCCGCCGGCGCGCACGCATTTCTGCGATGACGCGGCACGCTTGTAGGGGCGCTTGTCGAATCCGAGGAACACATCCTTGAACTGGTTCATACCCGCGTTGGTAAACAACAGCGTCGGGTCTTCATGCGGCACCAGCGAACTGGAGGCGACCACGGTGTGGCCTTTGGAGGCGAAAAAGTCTAAAAATTTCTGGCGTATTTCACTGCTTTTCATCTGTTAACCGATCACTGCGATTATTCGAATGGTAAAACCGCTCCAGAAGCGGCGTCAGACGGGAATCATACCATTTGACTCGATTTGGCGTCAGTTCGACAGTCTATGAGAATGAGCGTGAGAATAGTCAGGCCTGGATGGGGCTTTCTTCCGGATCGGTATCCCGCAGAACCGTGCGGATCACTTCCATAGAGAACCCTCTTGATTGCAGAAATCGCAGCTGCTTGGCTTTTTCTTTCTGATCCAGTGCGGGAGTACCAAATTTCTTCAGCCACACTTCTTGAGCCGCTGCCAATTCGGTTTCTTTCAATTTCGGAAGAACTTCACCGATCAGATTTTCGGCAATGCCTTTCCGGCGCAGTTCGTGGGTGATGCGCTGCATGCCGAAACGGCTGCGTTTGGCATGTATCAGTTGCCTGGCGGCACGTTCATCGGACAGCCAGCCGCGAGCGGCCAGATCGTCCAATATTGCTTCCACAATTGCAGGCTGACTTTCACCTGAATCGAACTCGTCACTCGCATCGGATCGCACTTGTTTCTGCAACTTGCCGCGCAATTCGTTGCGGCTGTACTCACGGCGCGCCAAATACTTGAGCGCGCACGTGCGCAAATTTTTCTCAGACCTTTTCCTCAACCGCTTTGCCAGACTTGGCCCCTGCTTTTTCTATGGCTTTTGCAGCTTTCGATTCGCTGCCTTCGAGCAGAGCCACGCCCAGTGCTTCGCGAACCTTGTTCTCGATCTCGAATGCAACCTCGGGATGCTCGCGCAGATATTCACGTGCGTTGTCCTTGCCCTGTCCGATCTTTTCTCCCTTGTATGCGTACCATGCGCCGGATTTCTCCACCAGCTTGTGCAGAACGCCCAGATCGATGATCTCGCCTTCGCGCGAGATGCCTTCGCCGTACAGGATGTCGAATATGGCCTCGCGGAACGGCGGCGCGACCTTGTTCTTGACCACCTTGACGCGGGTCTCGTTGCCGATCACCTCGTCACCCTTCTTGATCGCCCCGATGCGGCGGATATCGAGGCGCACCGAAGCATAGAATTTGAGCGCATTGCCCCCGGTGGTGGTTTCCGGATTGCCGAACATCACCCCTATCTTCATGCGTATCTGGTTGATGAAGATCACCAGCGTGTTGGAACGCTTGATGTTGGCGGTCAGCTTGCGCAGGGCCTGTGACATCAGCCGCGCATGCAGTCCCATCTGCGGATCGCCCATATCTCCCTCGATCTCGGCCTTGGGTGTCAGCGCGGCCACCGAATCGATCACCACCACGTCGACCGAAGCGGACCTCACCAGCATGTCGGCGATTTCCAGCGCCTGCTCGCCGTTGTCCGGTTGTGAGATGAGCAGATCTTCCACTTTGACACCGAGCTTTTGTGCGTACATCGGATCGAGCGCGTGTTCGGCATCGATGAATGCCGCCGTACCGCCCAGCTTTTGCATTTCGGCGATGACTTGCAATGTCAGCGTGGTCTTGCCGGACGATTCCGGCCCGTAGATCTCGACCATTTGTCCGCGCGGCAGTCCACCTATACCCAATGCGATATCCAGACCCAAAGATCCGGTGGAAACCACTTCTATGTCGCGTGCGACATCATGCTCACCGAGACGCATGATCGAGCCCTTGCCGAACTGCTTCTCGATCTGGCTCAGCGCCGCTGCAAGTGCCTTGCTTTTGTTGTCATCCATTGCGATACCCCTTTTTGAAATTGGTGAGGAATTATGGCACACCAATTTGCAGTTGTACAGAACGTTCGTTCTCTTGCTGTGTTTACGCAGCTTTAGTCAATTTGTTCAATATGTTAACTACTCCCTGCAAAGCGACCTGCACAGCTTGACGGCGAATCTCGGTGCGATTCCCGGAAAACTGAAATCGCTTGGCCAATATCTCTCCATTTTTCAACCCCCAAGCAAACCAGACCGTACCGACCGGTTTGTCAGGCGTGCCGCCGCCAGGACCGGCAATGCCGCTCACCGCCAAAGCAACGTGCGCCGCGCTGTTGTTCAGCGCACCCTCCGCCATCTCGCGCACCGTCGCCTCGGACACAGCGCCATGCTGCTTCAGCGTTGCTTCACTCACTTTCAGCATCTGCTGTTTGGCCAGATTGGAATAGGTGACGAAGCCGCGCTCGAACCACGCTGAACTGCCCGCCACATCGGTGATGGCTTGTGCCACGCCGCCACCGGTGCAGGACTCAGCTGTGGCCAGCATCAGGCCGTGAGACTTGAGTGCACTGCCGATCTTTTCAGAAAGTTCATCCATCAGGGTTTAAGGCCGCGCAAGTCGTTCTGAATATCGACGACCGCTTCCAGCCCGACGGCGATGCGTATCAAACCATCCGTGATCCCTGCCGCTGCGCGCGCCTCCGGGGAGATGCGTGCATGTGTGGTGCTGGCCGGATGGGTGATGGTGGTTTTGGTATCACCCAGATTGGCGGTGACGGACAGTATCCGGGTGTTGTCGATCACACGCCATGCTGCATCTTTCCCGCCCTTGACCTCGAAAGACACGATGCCGCCGCCAGACTTCTGCTGTTTCATCGCCAGTTTGTGTTGTGGGTGTGACGGCAGGCCGGGGTAATACACGCGCGACACGTTAGGCTGCTTTTCCAGCCACTGTGCGAGCTGCAACGCATTGGAGCTATGGGCCTCCATGCGCAGCTTGAGCGTCTCGATGCCCTTCAGGAATATCCATGCATTGAAAGCGCTCATGGTCGGACCAGCGGTACGCAGGAACCCATAGATACTTTCCAGATTCTTTTTGCTGCCCAGCACCGCGCCACCCAGTGCCCTGCCCTGCCCATCGATGTACTTGGTCGCCGAATGGATCACGATGTCGGCGCCCAATTCAAGCGGATGTTGCAGGATGGGCGTGCAAAAACAGTTGTCCACCACCAGCAGCGCACCGCATTTTTTGGACGCTGCTGCTATCGCCGCGATGTCTGATATCTCGGTGAGCGGGTTGGAAGGCGTTTCGAGGAAGAACAGCCTGGTGTTAGGGCGCACTGCGGCTTTCCATTCCGCCACATCCGTGGCTGAAACATAAGTCGTCTCAACGCCGAATTTGCTGATGATGTTATTGAACAGATTCACCGTCGCGCCGAACAGGCTGCGCGAAGCGACGATGTGATCGCCCGCCTTGAGCAAACCCATCACGCATGCCAGTATCGCCGACATGCCCGAAGCTGTCGCGATGCATTGCTCGGCACCTTCCATCGCAGCGAGACGTTCCTCGAACATCGTAACCGTAGGATTGGTGAAGCGTGAATAAATGTTGCCCGGCTCCTCGCCAATGAAACGCGCGGCCGCCTGGGCGGCATTTTCGAACACGAAGCTTGAGGTCATGAACAGCGCCTCGCTGTGTTCGCCGAACTGGCTGCGTACCGTACCGGCATGCACCGCCAGGGTCTCGGGCTGATAGGTCTTTTCCGGCATGATAGTCTCCTGAAATGCAAAAACCCGGATAGCTTTGCGCTAAACCGGGTTCGCCCGCTTTAGCTGTATTTGTATAGCGCCCGCAAGCTGTTCCTCAAATCGGCGCAGCTGTAAACTAGCACCCGCAACACTGCATTGTCAAATTATTCCCCGACTTCCGCCAGATCGAGAGCCATCTGATTGGCGGCATCGGTCTGCAGCATCCTGCCCTGACTGCGCCGCGCTTCGACATCGTTCAGGTACTCGGCGGTAATGTCGCCGGTGATATAACGGCCATCGAAACATGAAGCGTCGAAGCTGGTGATATCCGGATTGGCTTTGCTCACGGCCGCCTTCAGATCATCCAGATCCTGATAGATGATTCGATCCGCGCCGATCTCTCGGCAAATCTCCTCATCGCTGCGACCGGTGGCGATCAATTCCTGCGGGCTGGGCATGTCGATGCCGTACACGTTCGGGAAACGCACCGGCGGTGCGGCAGAAGCGAAATAGACCTTGCGGGCCCCGGCATCACGCGCCATCTGCACGATCTCGCGACTGGTTGTTCCACGCACGATGGAATCATCGACCAGCAGAACATTCTTGTCCTTGAATTCGACTCCGATGGCATTCAGCTTCTGTCGCACCGATTTTTTTCTCATGGCCTGTCCGGGCATGATGAAAGTACGGCCTATATAGCGATTCTTGACGAATCCCTCGCGGAACGGGATTTTCAGCCGATTGGCCAATTGCAATGCACTGGGGCGACTAGAATCGGGGATCGGTATTACCACATCGACATCGATCTCACTCCATGTCCGCTTGATCTTGTCGGCCAGATACTCGCCCATGTACAAGCGCGTTTCATACACCGAGATGCCATCGATCACAGAATCGGGACGCGCCAGATATACATATTCGAAAATGCACGGATTCAGGCTGGCCTTGTCGCTGCATTGCCTGCTGTGCAACTTGCCGTTGAAATCGATGAACACCGCCTCTCCGGGGGCGATGTTGCGAAGGAACCTGAAACCAAGCGTATCAAGCGCCACGCTTTCAGATGCGACAAGATATTCATTGCCGTGTTTTTCATCGTTCACGCCTATCACCAGAGGGCGGATACCGAAAATATCGCGGAATGCCAGCAAGCCGTACCCGGCTATCATCGCTACCACTGCATAAGCTCCATGACAGCGCTGATGAACACCCGAGACAGCCGCAAAGATCGTTGCAGCATCAAGACGGAACTGCCTGGATTTGATCTGCAATTCGTGCGCCAGGACATTGAGCAACACTTCCGAATCGGAATTGGTGTTGACATGGCGCAGGTCCTCCACAAAGAGCTGTTCTTTCAATTCGTCGGCATTGGTCAGATTACCGTTGTGTCCGAGCGCGATACCGAATGGTGAATTGACATAGAACGGCTGCGACTCGTTATGGTCGGCCGCCGAACCGGCGGTGGGATAGCGAACGTGTGCGATACCCGCATTGCCCATCAGCGCGCGCATGTTGCGGGTGCGAAACACATCGCGCACCAAGCCGTTGTCCTTGTGCAAATGGAAAGTATTGCCGTCCAGTGTGGCAATACCCGCTGCGTCCTGACCGCGATGCTGCAGGACTTGCAAGCCGTCATACAGCAGTTGGTTGACCGGCGCTTGCGAGATCACTCCGAGAATGCCGCACATGAATTTTTATCCCAATAAAATTAATGTCATGAAATCACTTGCGCGCCCGGTAATGAATACGTTGAGCGATGTTCTCCGGCAACCAGTTTTTTGTCCGCAAGGCGACATCCTCCGCCCCCTGGCTCATCTGTGCATCACGCCAGAACTGCCGCTCCGGAATTTCTGTCATTCCGGCCACCCACACCACCACAAGCACAACCAGCAACCCGCGCAAAATCCCGAATAATCCGCCCAGCATCCTGTCCAGTTGACCCAAACCGATCGCTCTGAGCAGTTTGGTAAGGCCCATGATCAGCATGCCCCAAACCATCAACACTGCGATAAACACCAACGCATAGGTACCAAGAGTGCGCAACATCTCATACTTGACAGGTATATGCTGCGCCAAACTGTCTGCGTACATATTGCTCAGCATAAATGCAAGCGGCCAACCCAACAATGACAGAATTTCATAAAACAGACCGCGCCACAAACCGAACAATAATGAAGCCAGCAATATTGCGATAACGGTAAAATCAAACCCTGTCATCAATCGCTCGGAAATGGAGAAGTCTGTGTCTTCATCTACGAACCCTTGTCACTCATGACCACCGGATGCAGGCCATGTTTTTCCAGTTGTTGCCGTGCTTTCTCGGCCTTCCCGCGATCGGAATAAGGACCGACCCGCACACGCATCATGTCCGAAACCTTTTCAGTATATGCCCTGAATCCCCACTTTTTCAGTTTCACCAGTTCCTGTTTCGCTGTATCGGCGTTCGAATAAGCGCCGACTTGTACGATGAAACTTTCTGCAGCTGTTGCCGGCTTTTCGTTGCTTATGGATTTTGTTATCTGAGTGTCGTCAGACTTACCCTTGCTCGCTGTTGCCGGACCGGTTTTCACGGAGGGCACTTCCGCCAAACTGCTAGCGGGCGAAACTGCAGCCTCTTCCGGGAAAACTATTTTCGGGGTTAACTCTCCAACTTCGTCAGCGGCGGGTATTCGCAAATCGATTCCTTGTCCGCCCGGCTTGGGTTCGCTGTCCAGCATCATCGGCAGTATCACCACCACCGCCAGCGTGAAAGCGAATGCACCGATCAAACGCCTGCGTGCCTTACGCCTGAGATTCTGCTCGTCATCCGAAAGCTGTTTTGCCATATTATTAGCGCATCTCCAATTTGTCCGGCTGGCTTTGCTAAGGCTGTGTGATAAGTGCTTTCAATACACTCCGCTAAATGGCACTCATATCACATTGCCACACGAAGCCTTGCCGCAGCCATCACTTCTGCCACCGTATAAAACGATCCGAAGGCGAGGATTCTATCATTTTCACCTGCGGCGTTATAGGCATAACGGAAAGCTTCCGCGATATTTTCAAAAGCTATGATTTCTCCCCTGACCCGGCAATTTTCCAGCACATTCTCCATTTCCCTGGCAGTAGCCCCACGGGGTGAGTCTATACCCGCTATCAACCATGTATCTGTGTACGCATCCAGCGCCGCTATCACACCCGCAATATCCTTGTTGTTGAGCATCGAGAATATGGAATATGTGTGCGTACTGGAAGGCAGGGTGGAAAGATTCTGGGCAAGGGAACGCGCAGCATGCGGATTATGCGCCACGTCAAGGATCAGAGCCGGTTTGCCCGGTACAAGCTGGAAACGTCCGGCCAATTTCACTTCTACCAGGCCGCGCCGCACTGCTTCCATACTGACCGGTAATCTGTCTTTCAGCACATCCAGCACAGCCAGTGCGGCGCTGGCATTATGCAATTGAAACGCGCCCCGCAAAGCGGGGAACGGCAATGCGTTGCGCCCTCCCAAAATGCTGCGATAGTCCCATTGCCCCTGATGCATCGTGTAGCCAAACTCGCTGTCGATGCACCACAGTTCCGCACCGATATGCTGCGCCTGCTTGATAATCTCCTGCGGAACATTGCTGTCGGCGCAGATCGCCACACGCCCATTGCGAAAGATACCCGCCTTTTCGAATGCGATCTGCTCGCGCGAGTTCCCCAGATAATCCGTATGGTCAATATCCACACTGGCTATCACCGCGCAATCGTTTTCGAACACATTTACCGCATCCAGCCTGCCGCCCAGTCCCACTTCGAGTATCGCAACTTCCACCCTGTGTTCGATGAAACACTGCATGGCGGCAAGTGTGCCAAATTCGAAATAGGTCAAAGAAATATCGCCGCGTACCTGCTCGATCATTTCAAAGGAATTGCACAGTTCGGCATCGTATGCCTGCCGCTTGGAGATGCGTACACGCTCGTTATAGTGAAGCAGATGAGGGGATGTGTAACAGCCGACCCGATATCCGGCGGCATGAAGAATGGATTCCAGCAATGCGCACACCGACCCCTTGCCGTTGGTTCCACCGACAACGATGACAGGAAATTCAAGATCCAGATTCAACCGCTTTTTGACTTGGACCACCCGCTCCAGACCGAGCGCAATGGATTTGGGATGCAGGGATTCCAGATAGGTCAGCCAGTCGGCCAGGGTATGCGGCATAATCTATCGGGTCATTGCGCGCCGAAGAACACGACTGCACAAATCGGCAAGCACTCATCACGCTCAAGCAACATGACTGATGTATCCGCGATTATTCAAACCCTTTGCTATCCAGACAAAAACCTTCGGATGATTTCATCAAGGGAACGAACGGCCCGCATATATGCCCCGATTTTTCCAGATACTGCGTTTGCGCACTGATCGGCTCGCCATTTTCAAATGTCAGTTCAGTATAAGTGCGACAGTCTCTTTTCAATAACGGGATGGGCAAAATCGCCCAAATCGTGCGCCCGCACCATCTCATTTTATCGTTGTATATCTTTGTCTCTTTTATTACGCGGTCTTTCTTCTGGTCCTTCTGGCCGATAGGTAGCGTCCCTAACGGCAACGCCCTTTCGTCGTTTACGAATTCGGACTTCCTGAGTACTTGTTTTTCATCTTTACTCCAAAGGATCCGCTCGCTCTCAGGTACAGCAAGCAACGCCAGTGTCATGTCCTTTTCGACAGGCCCGGAAGATTTCGATTCATAAAACCCGACGCAACCTGATAAATTGATACTCAGCAAAAATAAAAGTATCGGTTTTGTCCCAACATCCAACATATGCCAAGCCTCCAGATTTTCAGCTGCCGGACCTGCCAATCGCATTAAAGCGTTACCCGGCAGGTCATGAATCAATCCATGTATAAGATCATTCCCAAATCAACATGTCCAAGCATGAATTGCAAATTTCTACGAATTCGACACACGGCAATAACAGTAAACGAAATGCTGTATTCCACCCGACGGCGTGTGATGAGCCTCTTCCACATGGTTCACCAGAACGAATGATTCTCCAAACTGATCATGAAGTCCGTTGGCAGAATACCTCATCACCGGCAAGCCGCTGCATTGGGTTGGTCCATCCTCTGCAAAGGTGGCAACAATAACATGGCCTCCCGGTTTGACCGAATAATGCACTTTTCGAACGTAAGCCTGACGCTGCCGCTGTTCGGTCAAAAAATGGAAAACCGCTCGGTCGTGCCACACATCATAGCGATGTCTGGGCAGATTGGCTTCGGTCACATCTGCTTCCATCCACCGGACTTTTTCTGCAAGCGGACCCAATCTCTGTTTTGCGGATGAAAGTGCCGAAGCGGACAGATCCAGTACCGTGACATCTGAATACCCTTCGGCAAGCAGGTCGTCCACCAGTGTCGAAGCGCCGCCACCCACGTCGATAATCGACGCAGTTTTTGGTATTCCGGTTTTGCCCAGCAATGATAACGAGCATTCGGCATGCTCCTGAAACCAACTCACCGAAGTGGGGTTCCTGGTCGCATAAACTTTTTCCCAATGATTTTTGCTTTCCAACAGCATACTCCCGCGAAATATTCCTCAGGCCGCCTCGATCTCTGCCACTGCCGATTGTTTGGTTAACAGCGTGATCAGTGTTACCAGTTGATTTTTCAATTCTCGCCGATCGATGATCATATCGATCGCGCCGTGTTCAAGCAGGAATTCCGCTCTCTGGAAACCGTCCGGCAGGGTTTCCCTGACCGTTTGCTGGATCACACGCGCACCCGCAAAGCCGATCAAAGCGCCGGGTTCGGCTATCACCACATCGCCCATGAAGGCAAAACTCGCGGACACTCCGCCCATGGTTGGATCCGTCAGCACCGAGATGAACGGCAGTCTTTCCTGGCTCAACTGTGTCAGGGCAGCGCAGGTCTTGGCCATCTGCATCAGGGATAATAACCCTTCCTGCATACGTGCACCACCGCTCGCCGAAAAGCAGATGAAGGGGCATTTTTGTTCCAGTGCGTCTTGTATACCCCGCACGAATCGCTCACCGACAACCGAACCCATCGATCCCCCCATGAAACTGAACTCGAATGCGGCGACGACGACCGGTACAGCGTGTATGCTGCCCTGCATCACAACCAGCGCATCGTCTTCATCGGTGTTCTTCTTGGAGTCGATCAGGCGATCAGAATACTTCCTGCTATCCTTGAACTTGAGCGTGTCCAGCGGCAGCACTTCCGCACCGATCTCGAACCGCCCTTCTCCATCCAGCAGATGGTCGAGTCGCACGCGTGCTGTAATGCGGTGATGATGATTGCACTTGGGGCAGACACTCAGGTTCTTTTCCAGATCGGAGTAGTACAGCACTGCCTGGCATGAAGGACACTTGTGCCACAGACCCTCAGGAACGTTCTTCTTGGTATCGCCCAAGCGGCGCTTGATTTTCGGCGGCAATAATTTCTGGAACCAACTCATGATATTTTCTCCTCTAGGCCTTATCGACAGCCTGCCTCAAATCCTTGACCAGGCTGGCAACGTTTGCAACCACATTCTGTTCTGTCGAGTTCTCGATCTCCTGAACGATGCGGCTTCCCACCACCACACCGTCACACAGTTTTGCCACCGCTAACGCAGTAGCCGCATCGCGTATCCCGAAACCGACCCCTATGGGCAGTTTTATGTACTTACGAAGTTGCGGAATCTTTTTTTCAATCTCGGCTAGATCCAGATGACCCGCACCCGTCACACCCTTGAGCGAGACATAATAAACATATCCGCGCGCCAGCTTGGCAACCATTTCCATACGAGTACCGGTACTGGTCGGCGCTAACAGGAAGATCGGATCGATGCCATGTTTCTCAAGATGAGCAAAAGCTTCCTGTCCCTCTTCGGGCGGGAAATCCACTGTCAACACGCCGTCCACACCTGCCGTTGCGCAACGTTGAGCAAAGGTCTCCCAACCCATTGCTTCGATCGGATTGCCGTAACCCATCAGTACGATCGGCGTAACGGCGTCGCCGCGGCGGAATTCGTCAACCATGTCCAGCACGTGATGCAGTCCGACATGATGCTTCAGGGCACGCTCTGAAGCACGCTGTATGGTCGGTCCATCCGCCATCGGGTCGGAGAATGGAACACCAAGTTCGATCACATCCGCCCCCGCATTCACCAATGCGTGCAGCAACGGCACAGTAAATTTCGGATGGGGATCTCCGGCAGTTACAAAAGGGATCAGTGCCTTGCGCTTGTGATGTTTGAGCTTGTCGAATGTGATTTGTATGCGCGACATGTCAGCTCACAAAGTTATGCCGGAAAGCCTTGCAACGGTGTTGATATCCTTGTCGCCGCGCCCGGACAAATTGACCAGTAACACATTTTCCTTCCCCATTTTTGGCGCGATCTTCATCGCGTGAGCCAGAGCATGGCTCGATTCCAGTGCGGGAATGATTCCTTCGAAATGGCACAGGTCATGAAATGCGCGCAACGCCTCATCATCGTTGATCGCCACATATTCCGCCCGTCCGCTGTCCTTCAACCACGCGTGTTCGGGTCCGACGCCCGGGTAATCCAGTCCGGCCGAGATGGAATGCGTTTCGATGATCTGGCCATCAGCATCCTGCATCAGATAGGTCTTGTTGCCGTGCAACACGCCGACAGGGCTGTTTGCAGTCAGCGGGGCCGCATGTGATCCGGTGGACAAACCGTGGCCCCCCGCCTCCACCCCGATCAACTTCACACCGGGAATGTCGATGTAGGAAAAGAACACGCCCATCGCGTTGGATCCGCCGCCGACGCAGGCGATCACCGCATCCGGATGTCGACCCGCCAACTCCGGCATCTGCACAACCGCCTCTTTGCCGACTACAGCATTGAAGTCGCGTACCAGCATCGGATAGGGATGAGGGCCCGCCACTGTACCGATTATGTAAAAGGTATTTTCAATGTTGGTCACCCAGTCGCGCATCGCCTCGTTGAGCGCATCCTTGAGCGTCTTTGAACCGCTCACAACGGGCACCACCGTCGCGCCGAGAAGTTTCATCCTGAAGACGTTGGGCGACTGGCGCTGCATGTCTTCCGACCCCATGTACACGACACACTCCATGCCATAGCGCGCCGCCACGGTCGCGGTGGCCACGCCATGCTGTCCCGCACCGGTCTCCGCGATCACGCGCTGCTTGCCCATACGTTTGGCAAGCAACGCCTGTCCAATGGTATTGTTCACCTTGTGCGCACCGGTGTGGTTGAGGTCTTCGCGTTTCAAATATATTTGCGCGCCGCCAAGATGTTCGGACAGATGCCTCGCATGGTAGATCGGACTCGGGCGGCCCACGTAATGCTTGAGATCGTGATTCAGTTCGGCGATGAATTCAGGATCCTGGCGATATTTCTCATATGCCTGTTTCAATTCTTCAAGTGCCGCCATAAGCGTTTCGGCAACATAAACGCCGCCGTAGGGACCGAAGTGCCCAGTGCTGTCCGGGTAGTTATACATCTGTTCGTTTGACCTCTTGGATGAAGCGGGCGATCTTCGATGCATTTTTGATTCCTTTGCTCGATTCCACGCCACTGGACACATCCACTGCGTAGGGGCGGACCATTTCGATCGCTGCAGCGACATTTTCTGCATCCAGGCCACCCGACAATATCACCGGCAAAGGAATCTGTTTGGGTATCAATGCCCAGTCGAACACGGTGCCGGTTCCCCCGGGAATTCCTTCCACATGGGCATCAAGCAGCAAACCCCTGGCATTGCGAAAATCGGATGCGCATTGTAGCAAATCTACCCCTCCTTTGACGCGTATGGCTTTCATATATGGTTTGTGAAACTGCGAACAATAATCCGGCGTTTCATTGCCGTGGAATTGCAACAGATCTAGCGGAACTCCAGCCAGAACGTCGTTTACCAGGGATGCTTCGGCATTCACGAACAACCCGACCACGGACACGAACGGTGGCAACGCATCAACCAATTGCATGGCCAACTCTTTACTTACATGGCGCGGGCTGTGCTGATAAAACACCAAACCAATGGCGTCAGCGCCTGCGTGAGACGCGGCAGTAGCGTCTTCCACGCGGGTGATACCGCATATCTTTACACGCGTCACGGCTCAGTTCCCTGAACAACTTCATTTTCCACTTGCGGCGATCTCCACTTAGCTTCGTAACGAATCCGACGCAAGTATAAGCCATCCGGCGCATAGGAGTAATTCAAGCAATGGTGCCGGACATTCGTCGGTTACCGGCTATCAGTAAATCAGACCTTTCATCCTAAATGCATTGAACTTTACTGGGCTGCCCTATAAATTTGTTTTTATCAGGTTTGTCAGATGGCTGGCACGTAATCTGTATCCAGGACGGGACTTTGGCAATGTGGCTTGCCGGCAAATGACTTACGGATTTTAGGAGACAAAATGAAGACATTTCAAATGCATAAACTGGCTTTTATAGCATTGTTCGGCATGACAGTATCCGGTTGCGCCCCTATGGCCGTTACCGGCTCTGCGGAAGTAGATCAAAAGTCTTTCGGTGCCAAGAAGAAATTTGCCGTCGTGTCGATCGCCTCGATGAAAACTTTCCATGGGGAACAGGGTTTGGCACAAACGTTTACAAAAAACGACGATATACCCGGCATGAACACACAACCGATCATCAACAAGCTTGATCAAAAAATCATCGGCTCCCTGGGCAGTTCCAAATACTTTAGCCTGCTTCCCGAGAAAAAAGTTCTCAACAGCAAGGCATACAGGAATCTCGCCGAGGACGACCGGGTAATGAAAGTACTGTTCATGAGCGAGACGATGAATGTGGCGAACAGCTACAAATACATCTCCGATGAAAAAAAATATGCGAAATTAGCCAAGGACCTGGGCGTGGACGGTGTAATCGGCATCACTTTGAACTTTTCAGTTGCCGCCAGCAAGGGTTATGTCAGCGTCATGGGTTTGAGTCTGGGCAAAAAGAGCTATAGCGCAATGGCGACAATTACGGCAGTAGCATATAACAACAACGGAGATGTTATCTGGAAGGACTCCACCATCAAGGAGGCCGAACCGGGGGATTCCAAAGCCATCATCCTGATCGACACCTCGGATATGACCAGCACAGATTTCGAGAAATTCCATCCGTCTGCAGTAGAAATTGGCGGCAAGGCGGTGGATGTCTTGCTCGCCCGCTTTGACGATACCATGGCCGGCAAGAAAACCAGCATGATGCAGAGTTTCAAGAATTAATGGGTGGATCAGCATGTACCCTGCTACAGGGTAAAGCTATATCAACTGCGGCAATCCCCATTTATCATCGTAAGTGATGTGGTGCAAATACAAGCCGTCCGGCGCAAAGGTCGGCGCAGCGATGGTACGCTCGCGACCGCTCAAAATCCCAAGCATCCATTCCGGTGCATGTTTGCCTTTCCCGACATACACCAGACAACCAACGATATTACGCACCATGTGATGAAGGAATGCATCTGCACTCAGGTCGAAGATGAGCATCTCCCCTTCTCTGCGGATATCCAGCTGGCTCAAATGCTTTACCGGTGATTTAGCCTGGCATTGCGCCGCACGAAATGCGCTGAAATCATGTTTGCCGATCAGGATTTGTGCCGCAGCCTGCATTGCTGTTATATCCAAGGGAGAGTGATGCCAACCGGCCCTGCCGGTATGGACGGCCAATCGCGTTGCGCGATTGATCAGTACGTAACGGTAACTTCGCCTTTGCGCGGAAAAGCGCGCATGGAATTCATCCGGAACCGGATGCGCCCAGAGCACTGCGATACTGTCCGGCAACAAGGCATTTGCACCGCGCACCCAAGCAGTCAGCGGACGATGAACCTCAGTATTAAAATGAACAACCTGTTCCAGTGCATGCACACCTGTGTCGGTGCGCCCCGCCGCGATAACCGAGACCGCTTCACCGGAAATCCGGCTCAACGCTTCCTGCAATGTGTCTTGCACAGTCTGCCCATCTGCCTGGCTCTGCCAGCCGTTGAACGGACAACCATCGTACTCTACACCCAGTGCGACCCTCATCGCATGGTCATCACTAATATAAGTAACGCACTGCCAAGTAACAGCACGTCCCCGAACATGAAACGACACACCGGCAACTCTATTAATATTCTGGTGGGACAACTAGCCATCTGACTAGTCTGGCAAACAACACCAGACGAGTCATTGGTTATTCCTTCAGTATCTCCATGCTGCTCAAACACGCCACACAATCTGTCCTGCCAGGACTTTGTATCCCGTAACATCTCGGCTTCGGTGTATTCAAGTGTCAATGCCAGCCGTACCGCGATACGATCGCGCGACAGTCCCATCCATTGTAACGGGGCAAACAGGAAATACAGTCCGGCGATCAGTTGCTTCGTTTGAAGATGATCCAATAATATTGCCAGTCCGGCCAAAGCCGCCAGCAACCGGAACAGTTGCAGCATACCGTCTGCAATTCCTTCACTGCTCGGACTGAAACTGCCAAGTGGATCAAACAGGGGTTGTCCGGGTGTGGTGTATGCATAGATTAACAATAGCGATAATATTATCCAGCGCGTGCGGCGCAGCAACTGGATGAATTTTTGCCGGGAAAATGCAAAAGCACCCAGCAGGACCATACCGGCAGTCATGATTAACGGTCCGAGTGTCATTGCTTGCATAGACACGACCAGCAGACACAAGCTCAGAATTTGCGCAGCAGGATGGAATTTCATGGTTCACTCCAAAAGGTAACGGCAGCAGACCTGACACGGTGGTGCGGAGCACTCTGGTGCGGGATAACCAGCGACTTGGCAGCCGTCGTGTGGTTGCCTAGTCGAATGGCTAGTTGTTTTATCAAAGGTTGCCATCATCCGCTTTCGCAATCGGCTGGCTTCCGCAGTAACGTGTCGCAGTTGCAGCCCTGACCCGATGGTGCGGAACACTCTGGTGAGGGAAGGGCTGCTATGCAACTGCTCCCGCAATCGGCTGGCTTCGCAAAGACGTGTCGCAGATGCAGGTCGGAGACATGGTCGCCTTAAAACAAGCAACGGTAGAAAATTACCGATCAGCCGAGCTGGGCGAGCAGGGACTGTGCAGCCTCGCGTTGTTCGGCATCGCCCTCGCGCAGAACCTCCTCTATGATCTCGCGTGCGCCGCTTGCATCACCCATTTCCTGGTAGGCTTTGGCTAAATCAAGTTTAGTTGCCACTTCCTGCCAGCGATCATCCTTGTTGTCGGATGATGGTGCAGCAGTTGACGCGGTATCATCGAAGTTCAGGTTGATGCCCGCAAAACCAGCTTCAGCGGGTTTGGCAGAAGGCGCGGGTTCGTCGGTTTTTTCATCAACAGGAAAATCCAATGTGAATTCCATTACGCCGTCTTCAGCTTGTACTGTCTTGTCGGCTTCGGATAGTTTGGCCGTATCGTTTGACTCCCCATCGGCCATATTGAGCGTCATATCGTCCAGCTTTGGTAATTGCGTGGTCTCGTCATCGGCAGCAGACGCCGCGGGACGACTGCCCTTTACATCGAAAAGCAAATCACTCAAGTCCGGTAACGCGGAATTATCCTGCTGATCTGCACCCTGAACCGGAGGATAAGTGGCGGACACATCAAAATCCATTTCTTCAGCAGGCTTTGCAGGCGTTTCAGGCATGGACACCGTATTCAACGCGCCGGACAAGAACTCCTCTTCAGGCGATGGGGCCGATTTCGCTGCGGTAGTCATGGACACAGTGTTTAACGCACCCGACAAAAAGTCATCTTCCGCTGATGGGGACGCCTTCACAGATTGGGTACCCAAATCGAAATCGACGGACTGTGCTTTTGATGTCGAAGTATCCCCTGTGACCAATCTAGGTTTGGCATTGAAAGCAGGGGATTGCACCGAAGTACTCCCGGATACTGTATCGGTACCACCGTACAAGGGATTGTTTGAGTCCAGTTCGCGGCCTTTTTCTAACGCCTGCTGAGTGGCCTCTTCATCCCCGGAATCCTGCAACTGGCGAACGATGGTCTCAAAAGCGCCCAGATCCTTGCGACCAGCATAGATCTCCAGTAATTTGAGATGGATCTTGTGATTGTTCGGCGTGCTTTGCAGCGCGTCCTTGAGAATTTCTTCAGCCTGCGCATCGCGTCCGAAATTCAGGAAGAGATCTGCTTCGCTGATAGGATCGGCTTCATTCGATTCATCAGCATCAGCCTGATGAGAACCCATACCAGTGAAATCTCCGGTTTCTGGAGAAGACTTTTCGGGCTCGGAAAATTGGCCTATGACATCAAAGGATTTTTTTTTTCGCTGTCTTACTATCCAAACCAAACCGCCCAATGCAACCAGCGCGCCAACCCCGCCGGCCAGATATAGCGGTTCCGCCATCAACTGGTCCAGCATGGCCATCAGCTGATCGACCAGTGAAGGCTCTTCCTTGACCGGCAACGGCTTGGGCTTGGGCTTCACAACCGGAGTGGGCTTGACCTCGCTTGCGGCTGCAGGCGCGCTGGCGGCAACCTTGGGTTGCTGAGCAAGTGCAGCGGCGGAAGACTTCAACTGGGCCAACCGTTGCATATCCTGAAGGTTCTTTTCCAGCATCGCGGTGCGTGTCTGCTCTTCTTTGGCAGCCTTGGCTGTTGCAATTGATTCCTCCTGAGCGGCATTCTTCCTGTCCTGCGCAGTCATGGACTTGCCGCCGGCCCCTGTCGCTGCCTGATCACCTGGAGCTTCACCCCTGGACAGCTTGAGCACTTCCTTGGCAGATTCCTTTGCTACGGGTGCCTTGTCAGCTACCGAACTGGCAAGCTTGCCTGTGGCGACTTGTTCGGTTACCTGAGACTTGCTTCTCTCGGCTGCAGCGCTAGCCAGTTTTTGCCGGTAGTTATTCCAATCGGCAACCTGGGCACGAATTTCCTTTACTGCTTCGGTCTGCCCGACCTCATCGACTTCAGTCTGACTGGGCATGCGCAAAATCTTGCCGGCCCTGATACGGTTCATGTTCTTTCCGTCGAACTTGCTGGCATTGACGCGATAAAGAGCCACCAGCATACGCTCGAGACTCACATCAGCCGGCTTGTATTGAGTCGAAATCTTGGTCAAGGTATCGCCCCGCACTACCGCAATCCACTCTTCATTCGGCTCGGCAATCTCGGACATAACAGTACTTCCTGTTGCTTGTTCCTCTGTTGTTTCCGGTTCTCCCTGCTCTATGGCGAATGCGGGCTTAGCCTTATCTTGTTCGGCTGATGTTTCTGCAGGAACCGGTGGAGTTGCCGATTTGTCTGTTTCTATTGAGCCTGTCACTTCAGCCGGTGCAACCGGCTCTACAGGAACGGCTGGCACACTTTCCGTTTCAGATTGGACTGCGGGTGCAAGAGGTTGAACTTTCGCCTGCGCAGGTAGCTCCGCGACATAGCCCGGAGGATCCAGCAGGAATGTGTACTCGCGCAGCAACCTGCCTGACGACCAAGTCAACTCGACCAGCATGACCACGAATGGATCGTTGATCGGCTGCGAACTTGTTACTTTGAGGTATGGCTCGCCGTTCGGCCGGCTTTCGACCTGAAATTTGAATTTGTTACCGTAAGGATAGTCCAGACCGGCACTTTTATAAATGTCAGGTGAGGCAAGACGGGCTACCAGACTTGCTTTATCAGCCTTGTTTACAGCTACCAGTTCAATGTCGGCCGTAAGCACCCGCCCCAGACCGGAGGTCACGTTTATTCCGCCCAAACCCAATGCAGAAATAGATGCTGACAAAGTGACGCCAGCAATGAATCCGAGCAGTATTATCAGTGATTTTAGCACGCCATCGCCCTCACCTTATTTATTGGACAATACAAAATAACATCATAGAGTTAGAAGCACAAGCTAATAATATGCTTCGCATTATGTCCTAACTGAGGTATTTCGCAATCAGAATTTCGGCTATCTGCACACTATTCAATGCAGCACCCTTGCGTACATTGTCGCTCACCACCCACAGATTCAATCCCAATGGGTGCGATATATCTTCGCGTATGCGCCCTACATAAGTAGCGTCGTTGCCTGCCGCCTCGATCGGAGTGGGGTAACCTCCCGGTTCGCGCCTGTCCACCACGACTACGCCAGGTGCCTTTTCCAGCAAGGCTCTCGCTTCGTCAGCAGTGATCTTGCTGCGCGTCTCGATGTGCACAGCTTCCGAGTGCCCATAAAACACCGGCACGCGAACCGCGGTAGGATTCACCTGGATTGAATCATCCTCCATGATCTTGCGGGTTTCCCAGACCATCTTCATCTCTTCCTTGGTGTATCCATTTTCCATGAACACGTCGATATGCGGCAACACGTTGAACGCGATTCGTTTCGGGTATACCTCCACTTCGACATCTTTATGATTAAACAACGCACGGGTCTGATCGGCCAGTTCATCGATGGCTTCCTTGCCGGTACCCGATACAGCTTGATAAGTCGCCACATTGATGCGTGCAATGCCCACCGCATCCTGGATCGGCTTTAATGCCACCAGCATCTGGATGGTCGAGCAGTTCGGATTGGCTATGATGCCCCGATTCTTGTATTGAGCAATGGCGTGCGGATTCACTTCCGGTACCACCAACGGAATATCCTTGTCATAACGAAAATGGGCAGTGTTGTCGATCACCACACAACCGGCAGCAGCCGCGATCGGCGCGAATTGTTCCGACACGCTGCTGCCTGCCGAAAACAGGCCGATCTGCGCCTTGGCGAAATCGAAATCATCAACATTGATAACGGTAATCTCTTTGCCGTTGAACTGTACCGACGAACCGGCCGAACGGCTGGAAGCGAGCGGATAAATATTTTGCACCGGAAACTTGCGCTGCTCCAGTATGGAAATCATCGCCTCGCCTACCGCACCTGTAGCGCCTAATATACAAACGTCATATTTCTTGCTCATGCTTCATCTCACAAAAATAAAATCATAAAGCAGCGATCACCGCATCGCCCATCGCCGCAGTACCGACTTTTCGGGTACCCGGCTCATGGATATCCCCGGTTCGCAATCCTTGCTGCAACACACTGCGTACCGCAGCTTCGATGCGTTGCGCGATGTCTTCACGGTTGAAAGTGTAACGCATCATCATCGCTACCGACAGAATCGTCGCCAGCGGGTTGGCAATATCCTGGCCCGCTATGTCAGGCGCCGAGCCGTGACAAGGCTCGTATAACCCCTTGTTGCGCTCATCCAGCGAAGCAGAGGGTAACATGCCGATCGACCCGGTCAGCATCGAGGCTTCGTCCGATAGAATATCGCCGAATATATTGCCTGTCAGGATCACATCGAACTGCTTGGGTAATCGTACCAACTGCATCGCGGCGTTATCCACGTACATGTGCGACAAAGCAACAGACGGATATTCCTTCGCCACATCGGTGACGATCTCGCGCCAGAACATGCTGGTATCCAGCACATTGGCCTTGTCGACCGAACATAACTTGCCTTGGCCATTATTACCGGCTCGTTTCATCGCGATCCGGAAACCGACATGCGCCACACGGCGTATCTCGGATTCGCTGTAATGCATCGTATCGAAACCCTGGCGTTCCCCGTTTTCCAGCGTGCGGATGCCGCGCGGCTGGCCGAAATAGATATCGCCGGTCAGTTCGCGCAAAATCATGATGTCCAGCCCAGAAACCAGTTCCGGCTTCAGACTGGAAGCGTTGACCAGTTCCGGATACACCAGCGCGGGACGCAGGTTGGCAAACAACCCCAGACCCTTGCGGATGCGCAGCAACCCCTGTTCCGGGCGCTGCGGACGTGGCAATGTATCGTATTGATATCCGCCCACCGCACCGAGCAAAACTGCCTCGGATTCTTTTGCCAGCTTCAGTGTCGCTTCCGGCAAGGGATCGCCTGACGCGTCATATCCGGCACCGCCGATGTGGGCATATTCGATTTCGATTTTTAATCCGTCGCGCCGCAACTCCTCCATCACCTTGGTAGCCTGCGCGACGATTTCCGGTCCTATCCCATCACCCGGCAAAACTGCAATCTTCATTTGACCTTCCTAGCAAATCGTGAATATCGGACCACACCAGCATGCAAACCTTCAGGGATGTCCGGAAAGTTCCAGGTAACAATGATCACAACCAGGGTTGTTCGGCGTGATGCTTCGCCTCGTATGCCCTGATCTCGTCCACATGCTGCAGGGTCAGACCGATGTCATCGAGTCCGTTCAACAGACAATGTTTGCGGAACGCCTCGACTTCAAACTTGTACTTCGTGCCGTCCGGTGCAGTGATGCGCTGCGGCTCCAGATCGATCTTCAAACGATATCCCGGCATGGCCTCAACCGCTTTGAACAGCGCATCTACCTTATCCGCAGCCAGGCGGATCGGCAGCAAACCATTCTTGAAACAATTGTTGAAAAAGATGTCGGCAAAACCGGGCGCAATGATTGCACGGAAACCGAAATCCCCGAGTGCCCACGGAGCATGCTCACGCGAACTGCCGCACCCGAAATTCTCGCGCGCAAGCAGGATCTGCGCACCCTGATAGCGCTGCTGGTTCAGCACGAAATCTGGATTCAATGGCCTATTGGAATTATCCATACCCGGCTCGCCGTGATCCAGATAACGCCATTCGTCGAACAGATTCGGACCGAAACCGGATCGTTTGATCGATTTCAGGAACTGTTTGGGGATGATCGCATCGGTATCGACGTTGGCCCTGTCCAGCGGCGCGACCAGTCCATCCAGCACAGTGAATTTCTGCATTACTTGGTTGCCGCTTTCTCTAATGCGTCACCACCGCTCTTGATATCCTTGCCCAAACCTTCCATGGTTTGACAACCTGCCAACATCAATAACGCCAATAACAATGCGACTGCCTTCATGTTCAGCTCCTGGTTATTTTACCGCGCTTACATCAATAAAATGCCCGGCGATTGCAGCACCCGCAGCCATCTCCGGACTTACCAAATGGGTGCGACCACCCGACCCCTGACGCCCTTCAAAATTGCGATTCGAAGTGGAAGCGCAACGCTCCCCCGGCTCAAGCTTGTCATCGTTCATCGCAAGACACATCGAACATCCCGGCTCGCGCCACTCGAAACCAGCCGCGATGAATATCCTGTCCAGACCTTCACCTTCGGCCTGCTGTTTCACCAAGCCGGAACCGGGGACCACCATCGCCAGCTTCACGTTCGCTGCGACATGTTTGCCACGCGCGATCGCAGCAGCGGCACGCAAGTCCTCGATGCGTGAATTGGTGCAGGAACCGATGAACACCTTGTCGATCCTGATTTCTTCGATCGGTGTGTTCGCCACCAACCCCATATACTGCAGCGCACGACTGGCAGCATCGCGCTTGACAGCATCGCTGATACCGGCCGGATCCGGCACACGTCCGTCCACCGCCACCACCATTTCCGGGGAGGTGCCCCAGGTCACTTGGGGTTTGATCTGTGCTGCGTCGAACCTGACCACTTTGTCGAATTGCGCGCCCTCGTCACTGTGCAAGGTTTGCCAATATGCTACCGCCTTGTCCCACAACTCCCCTTGCGGTGCGAACGGACGCCCCCCGAGATAATCGATCGTAATTTCGTCCACCGCAACCATGCCGGCACGTGCGCCGGCCTCGATCGCCATATTGCATATCGTCATGCGCCCTTCCATGGAAAGTCCGCGTATCGTGCTGCCGGCAAACTCGATCGCATGGCCGGTTCCGCCCGCCGTGCCGATATTGCCGATCACTGCCAACGCGACATCCTTGGCGGTAACTCCCCTGCCCAGCGCGCCATCTACAACAACCCGCATGGCTTTGGATTTTTTCATCAACAGACACTGGGTCGCCATCACATGCTCGACTTCGGATGTACCGATGCCAAACGCCAGCGCGGCGAAAGCGCCGTGTGTGCTGGTATGCGAATCGCCGCACACGACCGTCATGCCCGGCAACGTAGCGCCCTGCTCCGGCCCGATCACATGCACGATACCCTGGCGCAAATCGGACATCTTGAATTCGTTGACACCGTATTCGGCACAGTTCGCATCCAGCGTTTCCACCTGCAGCCGCGAGATCGGATCGGCGATACCATGCGCGCGTCCCGTGGTCGGCACGTTGTGGTCCGCAACTGCAAGAATGGAATCCTTCCTCCACAGCTTGCGTCCGGCCAGCTTCAACCCCTCGAAAGCCTGCGGGCTGGTCACCTCATGCACCAGATGGCGGTCGATATAGATCAACGCGGTGCCGTCGGCTTCCTGCCGCACCACGTGTGAATTCCAGAGCTTGTCGTATAGGGTTTGCGCGCTCATCCTGTTTCGCTTTTCAAGAGCGCGCGATTATGCCACAACAGTAACATGTACGCAGCTTGCCATGTCTAGACTTCCGGAATATTGGTGGCATAACACGCGACTGTATTGCGCTACATGCCGAAACGATCATCCGGCCGACGCGAACCCGATCAAGATGCATGACTCTTTTTGGGAGTGGTGTCTGAATCAAGAGACTGGTTCAGCAGATTGCCTGCCCGTCATTTTCTGAATCCAGAGCATCAGCAATAGTCCCAGCAAAGCGACACCCGCACTGCATGAATAAAGCACACTGGCGCCGAAGTGCAACCAGAGCGG
>Ga0210099_1000154_pt1 | contig 26155 bp, 18 predicted proteins | sample Joice_ThreeSqA_D_4_FD_184872 | JGI IMG/M metagenome (GOLD analysis project Ga0210099, IMG submission 184872) | Wetland microbial communities from San Francisco Bay, California, USA, that impact long-term carbon sequestration - Joice_ThreeSqA_D2... | ecosystem: Environmental > Aquatic > Marine >...
GATCCTCTACAAGGATCTGTTTTATATTATTCTTTTTTTTTATCTACAAAAATTGAACATCTACGATGTTCCTTGACCTCGTAGAGGTCATATTATTGTAATAAAAGAAGATAAACTGAAAAAATTAATCCTCGTAGAGGATTCATAAAATTCTTCTTTAATTACACAACCTGCTTAAGAAAACCATATATATATATTACAAATTAATTAGTTGTGTGAAATAAAAACAACCAAGATAAACTGTTGAAACAGTTACAAAAAATTACTTTGCTTTCATTAACCCACGGATTAATCCGTGGGTTAATAAGAAAACCTCAACATAACTCAACCGTTTCAACGGTTTAAAGACTAATTCGTACAGCGGGTCGCTTATTATTAAAAAATTGTAAGATTTCTATAAATCGCTTGACAAAAGAAATTTTCACTTATATATTCATCTTTACATTTGAACAGCATATGTACAATATGATAAAAAATAGAGCCACAAGTCTAATAGCTGTTTCACCCCATAACGGCAATCGCATTGTTGTGTTGAATTCAAATGATGTCCTTTCTTTAGATATCATTTTAGGGATTACTATAATTATTAGCATCCTAGGGCTAGTGCTCCTAGGTTAATACATAATGGTCAATCCCTGAATCTGGCATAAAGAAAAATCAAATAAAGAAAAAAAGATATGGGATTGACCAAATCCCTGAAATTATATCTGAAGATTAAGTTAATTAATCTTTAGAGGAAAAATTGAGATCAGATTTAATAAAAAAAGGTTTTGACAAGGCTCCGCACAGGAGTCTTTTAAAAGCCACAGGTGTCATCAAAAGTGATGACGATTTTAAAAAGCCTTTCATCGGTATCTGCAATTCTTATATAGATCTTATCCCCGGTCACGTACATCTCCAGGAATTCGGTAAAGTTGTAAAAGAAGCTGTCCGCGAAGCCGGCGGCGTTCCTTTCGAATTCAATACTATTGGTGTTGATGATGGAATTGCAATGGGACATATCGGGATGAGATATTCCCTTCCCAGCCGTGAACTTATTGCAGATAGTTTTGAAACTGTCGTTGAAGCTCACCGTCTTGATGGAGTTGTTTGTATCCCTAACTGCGATAAGATTGTACCCGGAATGCTGATGGGCGCTGTTCGCGTAAATGTTCCTACAATATTTATTTCCGGCGGACCTATGAAAGCAGGGCTTACTCCTTCAGGAAAAAAGGTTGATCTTATTTCTGTGTTTGAAGGAGTCGGAGAACATCAATCAGGAAAAATAAATGATGCTCAATTAAAAGAGCTTGAAGATTTTAGCTGCCCTTCCTGCGGTTCATGTTCAGGGATGTTCACCGCAAACTCTATGAACTGCTTAATGGAAGCGTTAGGACTTGCTCTTCCGGGCAATGGATCTATTTTAGCAATCGATCCAAAAAGAAAAGATCTTGCAAAACAAATCGGCAAACAAATTGTTTACTTAGTTGATAAGGACATTAAACCGAGAGATATACTTTCTCGCGAAACTTTCCTTAATGCATTTGCATTGGATATGGCAATGGGCGGAAGTACAAATACAGTTCTTCACACTCTTGCAATTGCAAATGAAGCAGAAATGGGATTTGAATTAAGTGAACTCAATGATCTCGCAGAAAGAGTTCCTTACATTTGTAAAGTTAGTCCCGCGACAAAAAATGTTCACATGGAAGATGTTGATGCTGCCGGAGGAATTTCAGCAATCTTGCATGAACTTTCTAAACTCGATGGGGTTCTCGATCTTTCCCGCCCTACAGTAACAGGAAAAACTCTTGGAGAAAATATCGCTTCTTCTGAAGTAAAAAATAAAAATGTAATAAGAAGTATTAATGATCCTTTCTTAAATAAAGGTGGACTTGCAATTTTATTCGGCAACTTAGCACCCGATGGTTCAGTAGTAAAAACCGCTGCAGTCGAACCTTCAATGCTTGTACATACCGGTCCGGCAAAAATTTTTAATTCACAGGATGAAGCATTAAATGGAATTTCAAATAAACAAGTTCAACCTGGCGATGTTGTTGTAATAAGATATGAAGGACCGAAAGGCGGACCCGGAATGCCCGAAATGTTATCTCCTACAAGTGCAATTATGGGAATGGGACTCGGAGATAAAGTTGCATTAATAACAGACGGAAGATTTTCCGGCGGAACAAGAGGTGCTTGCATTGGACACGTATCACCGGAAGCAGCGGAAAAAGGACCGATTGCCGCTTTACAAAACGGTGATCTTATAACAATAGATATTCCAAATAAGAAATTATCAGTAAACCTTAGTGATGAGGAAATCAATTCAAGACTTGATTTACTTCCCGACTTCGAGCCTAAAATCACAAAAGGATACCTTGGCAGATACACACAAATGGTAACGTCGGCAAACACAGGAGCAATAGTAAAAATACCAGGAACCAAAGAAACAAGAAAGGAAACTGTATGAAAGGACATAAACCCTTTTTGTCCGGTGCAGAAATATTTTTTGAATGCCTGAAACACGAAAAAGTAGAAGTTGTTTTCGGTTACCCGGGCGGAGCTGTTTTAAAGTTGTATGAAAAATTATATGATGTGGATTTCCTAAAGCACATTCTTGTTCGTCATGAACAGGGTGCAACACATATGGCTGAAGGTTATGCAAAAGCAACAGGCAAAACTGGTGTTGTACTTGTAACATCTGGTCCGGGAGCTACTAACACAGTAACAGGAATTGCAGATGCATATATGGACTCGGTTCCAATTGTTGTTTTCACAGGCCAGGTCCCAACTCATATGATTGGAAATGATGCTTTCCAGGAGGCAGATATAGTCGGAATTACCAGACCAATCACCAAACACAATTTTCTTGTAAGAGATGTACACGAGTTAGCAACGATAATTAAGAAAGCTTTCTTCATTGCAAATACAGGAAGACCGGGACCCGTTCTTGTCGATCTTCCGAAGGATGTTATTAATTCTCTTTGTGAATTTGAATATCCTGACAAAATTGAATTGCGCGGTTACAAACCAACCGTTTTAGGACATCAGAACCAGATTAAAAAAGCTGCTGATATAATAAAGAATGCTAAACGTCTTTTATTCTATGTTGGTGGCGGAGTTATAATGTCCGGAGGCAACCGTGAGTTAACTCTTTTAGCAAAAGAAAATAATATTCCGATTACAATGACACTTCAGGGGCTTGGTGCTTTTCCAATGACTGAACCGCAGTCACTTGGAATGCTCGGAATGCACGGAACTTATTGGGCAAACCAGGCAGTAAACAATTGTGATGTTCTTGTTTCCCTGGGTGCAAGATTTGATGACAGGGTTACAGGTAAAATCGAAGCATTTGCACCTAGTGCTTATAAAATACATGTTGATATTGACCCAACCTGTATAGATAAAAACGTAATTGTTGATTTGCCTATAGTTGGTGATGTAAAACATGTTCTTGCAGAACTTGCTGCAGAAATTAATACTCCTCCCGATCTTAATGATTGGTGGGAACAAATCGAAAAATGGAAAGACGAATGTCCATTGACTTATGAAAATAATGACGGGAAGCTCAGAACTCAACATGTACTTGACCGTCTTAATGAGTTTACAAAGGGGGAAGCTGTTATTGTGACAGATGTAGGTCAGCATCAAATGTGGACAGCACAATACTATAAGTTTAATCATCCACGTTCTCATATTACCAGCGGAGGATTGGGAACAATGGGTTTTTCTGTCCCTGCTGCAATTGGAGCCGCTTTTGGAATTAAGGACAGACCCATAATTTCAATAAGCGGAGACGGCGGTTTCCAGATGAATATGCAGGAATTAATAACTGCCGTATTTAATAAACTTCCTATCAAATTCATTATTATTAATAATAGCTTTCTGGGAATGGTGAGACAATGGCAGGAATTGTTCCATGCTGAAAAATACAGCTTTACAGATCTCGGGGACAGCAATCCCGATTTTCGTAAACTTGGTGAAGCATTCGGGTTAAAATCATTTTCTACTACTAAACCTGAAGAGGTAGACCCGATCCTTGAAGAAGCTTTTTCTATAAATGATGGACCTGTTTTAATCGAATTTAAAGTTGAGAAGGAAGATATGGTATTCCCAATTATTCCTTCGGGCGCAACCTTGAAAGAGATGATGACTAAACGTCTCGATCCAAAGGAGATGACATAAAAATGAAACACACTATTTCTGTTCTTGTAGAAAACCAGTTCGGAACATTTAACCGTGTCGTTACGATGTTCAGTGGAAAAGGATTTAATGTTAACAGCCTTTCCATTGGTGAAACTGAAATTCCTGAAATATCGAGAATGACAATAGTAACTGAAGGTGAAGAAAAAATTATCGAGCAGGTTGTAAAACAATTAAACAGGCTGATCGATACAATTAAAGTAGTTGATCTCACCGGGCAACCGAGAGTTGAAAGAGAACTTGCACTAATTACTGTCTATTACCAAAAAGGTAACAGGGCAGATATTATTGGTGTCAGCGAAATCTTCCGTGGTAATGTTGTAGATATAAATAATAAAACAATTACTCTGGAAATTACGGGTCCGCCGGATAAAATCGATGCTGCAATAAATGTTCTTGAAGCATACGGAATTAAAGAAATGGCTCGAAGCGGAACCGTTGCTCTAAAAAGAGGTGAACAGTCACGCGGAGATAAAAAAGAATCAGTTCAAAAAAATAATTTACAGGTAGAAAAATGAAAGTTTATTATGACGATGATGCTTCCTTAAGTCTTTTGCAAGATAAAAAAATTGCAGTTCTTGGTTTTGGAAGCCAGGGGCATGCTCATTCATTAAATCTTAAAGAGAGCGGATTAAATGTTTGTGTTGGTTTAAGAAAAGATAGTGCAAGATGGGAATTAGCCGCTAAAGCTGGTCTTGAAGTTAAAACTGTAAGTGAAGCTGTAAAATGGGGAGATGTTGTTATGGTTCTTCTTCCCGACCAGGTTCAGAAAGAGGTTTATGATAAAGAAATAGGTCCTTATTTAAAAGCCGGGGCAACACTTGCATTCGGTCACGGTTTTAATATTCACTATAAGCAGATTGTTCCTCCTTCTAATGTTAATGTTATGATGATTGCGCCAAAGAGTCCGGGACATCTTGTAAGAAGAACTTATCTTGAAGGCGGCGGTGTTCCCTGCTTAATTGCAGTTCACCAGGATCCTGCAGGAAATACAAAAGATGTTGCTCTTGCCTGGGCAAGAGGAATCGGCGGAACCAAAGCAGGTGTTATCGAAACTAATTTTAAGAATGAAACAGAAACTGATCTTTTTGGGGAACAGGCTGTTCTTTGCGGCGGTTCTGCCGAATTAATTAAAGCAGGTTTTGAAACTCTGGTTAATGCGGGTTATCCTCCTGAGCTTGCTTATTTTGAATGTATGCATGAAATGAAACTTATTGTTGACCTCTATTATGAAGGCGGCATAACAAGAATGAATTATTCTGTAAGTGATACTGCAGAATATGGCGGGATGACCAGAGGCAGCAAAGTTATTAATGATGAATCAAGAAAAGCTATGAAACAAATTTTAGCTGATGTTCAATCAGGAAAATTTGCCGAAGAATGGCTGGAAGAATATCACAGCGGTGAGAAAGAAATGCAAAAGCTGAGAGATGAAAACAAAAATCATCCTATTGAAGTTGTTGGAGCAAAATTAAGAAGCATGATGAGCTGGATTTTCAAAAAGGATAAAAAAGAAGAGGTCGGTGTATGAGTTTTAAGATAGCTCTTCTGCCGGGCGACGGTATCGGGCCTGAAGTTGTTGCAGCGGCGGTTGATGTTTTAAAGTATGCCGGCGAAAAATTTAAAGTCGATTTTGAGTTAAAGGAATATCTCGTCGGCGGATGCTCTTATGATAAACACGGGACCCCGTTAACTGATGAAGTTCTTCAGGCTTGTTATGATTCTGATGCCGTTCTTCTCGGTGCTGTAGGTGGAACCAAATGGGATTCCCTTCAGAGCAATTTGAAACCGGAAGCGGCTTTACTTAAACTTCGTAAATCGCTTGGATTGTTTATAAACGTTCGTCCGGCAAAAGTTTATAAAGCTTTACTTAATTCATCTTCTTTAAAAGCCGATGTACTTAAAGATACTGATCTCTTAATCTTAAGAGAATTAACAGGAGATGTTTACTTCGGCGAGCCCCGCGGCATCGATGATGAAAAAGGTTTCAATACGATGATCTATACAAAGAAAGAAGTTGAAAGAATTGCGCGTTATGCCTTCGAAGTTGCTTCAAAAAGAAAAAAGAAACTTCATTCTGTAGATAAAGCAAATGTTCTGGAGACTTCACAGTTCTGGAGAAAAATCGTAAACAATATAAGTAAAGATTATCCAAATGTTTCTCTCGAACATATGTATGTTGACAATGCTGCAATGCAGCTGGTAAGAGATCCGAAACAATTTGATGTTGTTTTAACTCAAAATATGTTCGGCGATATTCTTAGTGATATTGCAGGAATGATTACTGGTAGTCTCGGAATGCTTCCTTCCGCAAGCCTCGGAACTGATTATGCTCTTTATGAGCCTGTCCACGGAAGTGCACCAGATATTGCAGGACAAAATAAAGCCAATCCTCTTGCTACAATTTCCTCGGTGGCTTTAATGTTTTTTCATTCTTTCCAGATGAACAAAGCAGCAGAATTAATTGAAGAGTCCGTTTCAAGAACTCTCGATACCGGATACAGGACAAAAGATATTTCTCAACCCGGCGATCAGATTGTTACAACAACAAAAATGAAAGACCTGGTAATTGAGAACTTTAATACAATTTATGATGAACAAGCACTAGGCGTTTTTACACTTTAAGATAGAATTGAATTTAATGTTGTTACACTTTGACTTCGCTCAGTGTGACATATATAAGTGTCGTGCGGAGTCGAAGGATGACAATTTAGTTAAAATTTATTAACAAGATGTAAGCAGTAAAATGGACAACAAAAAAGTAACAATATTCGACACAACCTTGAGAGACGGAGAACAATCTCCAGGCGCATCTTTAAATGTTTTTGAAAAGATAGAAATAGCAAAGCAATTACAAAGACTAAAGGTTGATATAATTGAAGCAGGATTTCCAATTTCCTCCCCTTCACAGTTCGATGCTGTTAAAGCAATTTCTGCAGAAGTAAGTTGTGTTGTCGCAGGACTTGCCCGCGCTAAAGAACAGGATATCCTCTCAGCTTACAATGCACTAAAAGATGCTGAGAAATTTAGAATCCATACCTTTATAGGTACATCCGATATTCATATTCTTGGAAAATTCTCTAACGAATCTTATGGCAGATCTTTATCTGAAAAAAGAAAAATTGTTTTTAAGATGACACAAGATGCTGTATCATTAGCAAGGACTTTAACAGACGATGTTGAATTCTCAACAGAGGATGCAGGAAGAACCGATATAAACTATTTATGCGATGTTATTGAAGCTGCTATTGAAGCCGGTGCAACGACTATCAATGTTCCGGATACAACCGGTTACACTTTCCCGGAAGAATACGGAAAGATATTCAAACATATTAAACAAACGGTGAAAGATATTGATAAAGTTATTCTCAGTGTTCATTGCCACAATGATCTTGGGCTTGCAGTTGCAAATTCTTTAAGTGGTGTTATAAATGGTGCAAGACAGGTTGAATGTACTGTAAATGGAATTGGTGAAAGAGCAGGAAATGCTTCTCTCGAAGAAATTGTGATGGCTCTAAAAGTAAGAAAAGATTTGTTCGACCTTTATACTGACATTAAAACTGAGGAAATTTATAATACAAGTAAAATGGTTTCTTCCTTTACAGGATTGATTGTTCAACCGAATAAAGCAATTGTGGGAGACAATGCATTTGCTCATGAAGCTGGAATTCACCAGGATGGAATGTTAAAAGACAGAAATACTTATGAAATTATGTCTCCGCAAACAGTTGGTTTTCCCAAGACAAAAATCGTTCTTGGAAAACACTCAGGCAAACATGGATTAAAAGCAAGACTGTTTGAAATAGGTTATAAACTCAGTGAAGCTGAACTGAATGAAGTTTATGAAAAATTCACTAATCTCGCCGATAAGAAGAAAGAAATATTTGATGATGACCTGCGCTTTTTAATGGGCGATAGTTTTGCAGGCATCAGCAGCAACCACTATGAACTTGATTATATTTATGTAACAATGGGCACAAAACATCTTCCTACTGCAACTGTAAAGCTCAAAAAAGCTGATAAAGTTTTCCAGGAATCTGCAACAGGAGACGGTGCTGTAGATGCTTGTTTCAAAGCAATAGAACGCGCTCTGGGCACAAAGCTCAATCTCGAATCTTACCAGGTTAGATCAATTACTTCTGGCAGACAAGCCCTTGGAGAAGTTATTGTTCGTATCAGGGAAGATGAAAAATACTTTAGCGGAAGAGGAATCTCTACAGATATTATCGAAGCAAGTGCAAAGGCTTACGTTAATGTTATCAACGTTTATCAAAATTATTTAAAAACAAAAGAAGAAGATTTGATGAACCAGTCTTCTCTTTCAGATATTTCACAAGCGATATAAGGAACAACGATGGGAATGACCATAACTGAAAAAATTTTAGCTAAAGCATCCGAGAAAAATGCCGTTGTGCCAGGAGAAAATCTTTGGCTTAACGTTGATGTTCTGATGACACACGATGTTTGCGGACCACCAACAATCGGCATCTGGAAAAAAGAATTTGGGGACAAAGCAAAAATCTGGGATAAGAAAAAGTTAGTGATATTTCCTGATCACTACATCTTTACAAAAAATCCCCACGCAAACAGGAATGTTGAACTACTCAGATCTTTTGCAAAGGAATATGATATTCCCAATTACTACGATGTTGGAACCGATAGATATAAAGGTGTTTGCCATATAGCTCTCGCTGAAGAAGGTTATAATATTCCCGGTACAGTTTTATTCGGAACTGATTCTCATACTTGCACTTCTGGTGCATTTGGAATGTTCTCAACCGGAGTTGGAAATACTGATGCAGCTTTTATTCTTGGTACTGGAAAAATCTGGGAGAAAGTTCCTGAGTCTCTTCTCTTTACTTTTGATGGAGAACTGCCAAAATATATTACAGCAAAAGATCTTATTCTTAGAGTTCTTGGCGATATTACCACAAATGGCGGAACATACAGAGCATTGGAATTTAACGGTGAAGGAGTTTTTTCTTTATCAATAGATGAGAGAATGACTTTAACAAATATGGCGATTGAAGCTGGTGCAATGAATGGAATTATTGAAGCTGATGAACTTGTTGAAAAATATGTTAAGGAAAGATCTGACAAAAGTTATGAAATTTTTAAGAGTGATAACGATGCAAATTACAGAGCAAAGTTCAGATACAACGCAAGTGAATTCTTGCCACTTGTTGCAAAACCACACAGTCCCGATAACATAGATACAGTAGAAAATGTTAAAGGAAGAAAACTTACCAAGTGTTATATCGGTTCTTGTACCGGCGGAAAATTAAGTGACTTTGTTTCCGCTGCAAAATTCTTGTTTGGTAATGAAGTAAAAGTTCCGACTTTTATTGTCCCTGCAAGTACTGCAGTTGCTGAACAACTCGATGTTGAAACAATATCAGGCGTAACATTAAAAAACATTTTTGAAAATGCCGGTTGCGTAATTGCTCAATCTTCATGTGCAGCTTGCCTTGGTGGACCAATGGACACAATCGGAAGAGCACAGGATGGAGAAGTCATAATTTCAACAACTAATAGAAATTTCCCTGGCAGAATGGGAAGCAAAAAATCTGAAGTTTATCTTGCTTCTCCTTTAACTGTTGCTGCTTCTGCTTTAACAGGAGAAATAACTGATCCAAGAGATTATATTTAGGAAATCAATTATGGAAAAAACAATAGAAGGAAAAGCATTCGTTCTGGGAGATAATATCGATACTGATCAGATAATCCCGGCAGAACATCTGGTTTATAGTATGAATGACCCAAAGGAAGCACAACTTTATGGTAGATATGCTTTATCCGGTGTTCCGTTAAAAGAAGCGGGTTTGCCAAACGGAAATATTCCTTTCATTAAAGGAGAAGAAGTAACTTCTGATTATTCAATTGTAATCGGAGGTTCAAACTTTGGGTGCGGATCTTCCCGCGAGCACGCCCCTTATGCTTTAATGAAAGCAGGAGTTAAAGTTGTTATTGCAGAATCTTATGCAAGGATTTATTACAGGAATAGTGTCGATGGCGGTTTTGTAATTCCTTATGAAGCAAAAGAAAAATTAAATGATGTTATTTCAACCAATGATGAACTAGAGATCAAACTAGATGAAAACAAGTTGATAAATCACACAACAAAAAAAGAATATTCATTAAATCCACTCGGAGATATTCTGCCAATTCTTGAAGCAGGAAATCTTTTTGAGTATGCAAGAAAGTCCGGAATGATCGCTTAAATAATTAAAGAAGAAAAGAATAATGGAAAAGATAGAACTATTCGATACTACACTAAGAGACGGAACACAGGGAGAGGCCATAAATCTTTCTGTGCAGGATAAACTTTTAATAGCACAAAAGTTAGATGAATTTGGGGTAGATGTTATTGAAGGCGGATGGCCGGGAAGTAATCCTCGTGATGAAGAATTCTTTGATAAGGCAAAATCTCTGAAATTAAAAAATGCACAGTTGTGTGCTTTTGGTTCGACAGCACGCTCTCTAGACAATATTGAAACTGATTTTAATCTGCAGGCTTTAATAAAAGCTGGAACTCCAACTATCTCGATTTTTGGAAAAACCTGGAGACTTCATTCAGACTTAGGGCTTGGGCTAACAGACGACGAAAATGAAGAATTGATTTTAAAATCTGTTGGTTTTCTAAAATCTCATGGAAAAAGAATTATTTATGATGCTGAACATTTCTTTGATGGATATAAAGATGATGCAGAATTTGCTTTAAAAATGCTTCGCGCCGCTGAAAAAGGCGGAGCTGATGTTTTGGTCCTATGCGATACAAACGGGGGTTCCCTTCCTGATGAAGTATTCAAAATAGTGACTGATCTTAAAAAAACATTTAGCACGAAATTAGGAATTCATACTCACAACGATAGTGAACTTGCTGTTGCAAATTCTATAGCTGCAATAAACGCAGGCGCTGTTCATGTTCAGGGAACAATAAACGGTGTAGGCGAAAGATGCGGAAATGCAAATCTTTGCAGCATAATTCCAAATCTTATTCTCAAATCAAAAAGAAGTTTTGTTCAGGATATTAATCTCGATAATCTCACTTCCCTTTCTAATTATGTTTACGAGTTGATGAATCTTGTACCGAATACAAGAGCGGCTTTTGTAGGAAGGTCTGCTTTTGCACACAAAGGCGGAATACACGTTAGCGCGGTTCTTAAAAACAGTAAAATGTATGAACATATCGAACCGGAATCAGTGGGGAATAAACAAAGAGTTTTAGTGTCCGATCTTTCCGGGCAAAGCAATATTAAATACAAAGCAAAAGAATTAGGTATCGATCTTTCAGACAATAAAGAAATAAGTAAAAAATTAGTAGATCATATAAAATTTCTTGAACACAGTGGATTTCAGTATGACGGCGCGGAAGCATCGTTTGAATTATTACTTCGTGCTGAAATTGGAGAATTCACCCCCTTCTTTGAGGTACAGGATTCAAAAGTAAATGTTGTTTATGATAACCATGGCAGATCATATTCTGAAGCCGTTCTAAAATTAACAGTTGATGGTGAACTTGAGCATACTGCTTCCGATGGAGATGGTCCGGTTAACGCACTTGATAATGCACTGAGAAAAGCTTTAACGAGATTTTATCCGGAAGTCGCTTTAATAAAACTTGTAGATTATAAAGTCCGTGTGCTTGATGGAAGCGACGGAACAGTTGCAAAAGTAAGAGTTATGATTGAATCGAGCGACGGAACAGAAACATGGACAACAGTTGGTGTTTCGGAAAATATTATCGAAGCAAGTTTTCAGGCTCTGAGCGATAGCCTGAATTTCAAACTATTTAAATACCGCAAATCCGAGAGCAAAAAACAGGTAGAACAGAAAATTGCATAAGTATTGATTTTATTTGTAATAATATTCAATTATTTTACTTTTTTCTGAAAATATATTCATTTATCTGTTGACAGAGACACTTCCAGAATTTACATTTACCTATGAAATTCAACAATAAATTGACAATGAGTTATTCAAAATCAAATATAGTTTCTGCGTTTTTACCTTCAATTTACCCAGTTATCCGCCGTCCCCTATGAGGGGTACAAATACATTCTTTTAGTTTTTCCCAAAAAATAAATTTTAATTAAAAAGGAGCAAAATGATTTCTGTAGGTATAATTGGTGGAACTGGATACACCGGCAAAAAACTGATTCAATATTGTAACAGTCACCCTTTTGTAGAAAATTACAAAATATATTCCGGCAAAAGTGCCGGTGAAAATCTTTATGATTATTTCCCCGCTTTGGTCGGTTTAGTCAATGATACAAAAATAAATTCTGTAAATGATCTTTCTTATGAACACGATCTTTACTTCATCGCTTTGCCTCATGGCGAATCACTAAATTATATTCCCGCTCTAATTTCAAATGGAAAATATGTTGTTGATCTTGGTGGAGATTACAGGCTCGATGTTGAAGCACTGTATGAAAAGTGGTATAAATATTCTCATAGTTCATCTTATTTGTTGAAGACAAAGACCTACGGTCTTGCAGATTATCCTTCAACAAATTATGATGACTTAAAGCTTGTCGCTAATCCAGGTTGTTATCCGACTGCAGTTCTGCTTTCTTTACTTCCTTTAGTAGAAAATCTTTCTGAAAAGATTCTCTCTGTAAGCTGTGTTGCTTATTCCGGAACAAGCGGCGCGGGTAAAAAAGCTAAAACCGAATTGATGCTTTCTGAAATGGATGGAAATGTAAAAGCTTATAAAGTTGATGGACATCAGCATGAACCGGAAATTCTTCAGCAGCTTGTTAAGAAAGGTTTTGATTCTTCTTTCTCATTTACAACTCATTTGTTACCTGTTGCTACAGGAATTTATTTAACTGCTTCTGTTCATCTCAATGAATCAGTTAACCAGGAAGAAATAAATGAGATTTACTACAATGTTTATAAGAACTCCCCATTTATCAGGTTAAGAAATACACCGCCTGAATTAAAGTGGGTTGTTGATACGAATTTCTGTGATATAAACGTAACAGTTAAAGATAAAGTGATAATAATAACTTCAGCAATAGATAATCTTATTAAAGGAGCATCCGGCCAGGCAGTTCAGAATATGAACAAATTATTTGGCTGGGATGAAACATTTGGAATTTTAAACAAGGAGATTAAAGATGCTGCAGTTTATTGAAAATGGTTCAATCTCCTCCGTGCAGGGAATTAAAGCTGCCGGAATTAATAGCGGAATTAAAAAACAGAAAAAAGATTTAGCTTTAATTTATTCTGATGTTCCTTGTAATGCAGCCGGAACATTCACTCTTAATAAAGTTGTTGCAGCACCTTTGATTATTTCAAAAGAGATTATCAATAAAAAGAAAAAAGTAAAAGCTATCCTTGTTAATTCAGGAAATGCTAATGCCTGCACAGGAGAAACCGGTTTGGCAAATGCATATAAGATGCAGAAATATTGTGCTGAAAAACTTGGTGTAAATCCGGGCGAAGTAATCATAAGTTCAACCGGAGTTATTGGACAGCAAATGCCAATGCAAAATCTTTTATCAGGAATTGATACAATCTCAAGTGTTGTTGATTATTGCCAGGGAAATGATGCTGCAGAAGCAATAATGACTACTGATACAAAGAAGAAGGCTTATGCTTTAAAAGTAAAGCTGCTAAAAGGTGAAATTGTAATTGGAGGAATTTGTAAAGGAAGTGGAATGATTATGCCGAATATGGCAACTATGCTTGCTTTTCTTGCCACGGATGCTTCAATCGAACAAGATCTTCTTCAGGAATTATTGAGTGAAGCGGTAAATGAATCTTTCAACAAAATTTCTGTCGATGGTGAGACAAGTACTAACGATATGGTCGTTCTTATAGAAAATGGTAAATCAGGAATAAAGATTAATAAAGAAGATAAAGATTACGAAATATTTAAATCAGCATTAATTACAGTTTGCCAGGAAATGGCAAAATCAATTGCATCTGATGGTGAAGGTGCTACCAAGCTAATCACTGTTTCTATTAATAATGCAAAAACAAGAAAAGATGCCGATGTTATTGCTAAGGCAATTTCTAACTCTCCCCTTTTCAAAACCGCGATGCATGGAAATGATGCTAACTGGGGAAGAATACTTTCGGCGGCAGGAAATAGCGGCGCTAACTTTTCGCCGGAAAAAGTTACAATAAAGTTTGACGATTTTTTAATCTTAAAACCAAATTATACAAATGGTTTTAATGAAGAAGAAGCAAAAAAAATCTTAGCAAAAGATAAAGTTACTGTTTCACTCGATCTTAACGAAGGGGAGGAATCTTCCACATGGTGGACATGTGATTTTTCAGAAGAGTATATTAAAATTAACGCAAACTATAGGACATAAAATGAAAACTGTAATTATCAAACTGAGTGGAAAAACCCTCGACACATTTTGCACTGATCCTAAATGGATGAATAATCTTTTAGAAGTACAGAAAAATTATGATGCCGTTGTAATTGTTCATGGCGGCGGAAATAAAATTACAAGCTGGTCATCTGCATTAGAGATTAAATCAGAATTTGTGAACGGGCAAAGAGTAACCGATGAAAAAACTATGGAAGTTGTTGCTGCAGTTCAGTCCGGTTTGCTTAATACAAAAATAGTTGCAACTCTTCATTCAAACGGAATCGATGCAATCGGTTTAACAGGAATAGACAAAGGGCTTTTCGTCGCCGATTATCTTGATAAAAATCTGGGTTTTGTAGGAAATCCAAAGTTTACAGGAAAGATAGACTGGCTATCTTCTCTTTTAAAAGAAAATATTGTTCCTGTCTTTTCAAGTATTTGCAGAGACAGCGGCGGAAACCTGATGAATGTTAACGCCGATCTTTTTACAAAAGAATTAGCTTTGGCTTTAAACGCCGATACGGTTTTTTTCCTTTCAGATGTTGAAGGAGTTATGCTGAACGGTGAGAAGAAAAATCCTCTTACTTATGATGAAATAATCACAGGTATCGAACAAAAAGAAATTTACGGTGGAATGATTCCTAAGCTGCAAAGTTGTCTTGAACTTATCGAGAAAGGAATTAATAAAGTCTGGATCGGAAATGATTTATCAGATTTTAATTTCGAAAACATTTCCGGGAGTGACACAAAAGGAAGCTGGATTGTTAACAGGTTGCCTATAGCAGTTAATTATTGAAATAAAAAGAATAAAACAAAATGTCGCTTAAGTTAAGAAGACAAACCAGGATAAAAGAAATCCTGAATGACAATGTAATTTCGAACCAGGAAGATCTTAGCAAAAAGTTAAAAGAAGAAGGATACGTTGTTACACAGGCAACTTTAAGCAGGGACTTTGCAGAACTCGGAGTTATAAGAACAATGTTTAACGGTTCTGCAAGATATATATTAAATGCCAATGAGTCCGGAAAACAAATTGCAAAACTAATTGGCTTTGAAATACTCAACATTGAACATAATGAATCATTGGTAATTATAAGAACTTTATCGGGAAGAGCACAGGGCGTTGCACATTATATCGATAGACTGAATAAAGAAGAAATACTCGGCACTGTTGCCGGAGATGATACTGTGTTGGTAATCCCAAATGCACATAAAAATATTCCGGTTATAATTTCTTTAGTAAGAAAAATTATGACGGAACTTCCATCAAAATAAAGAGGAATATAAAATGAACAGGAAAAAAATTGCGATTGCATATTCCGGCGGTCTTGACACTTCAGTCATGGTTAAATGGCTAAGCGAAAAATACGATGCAGAAATAATTACAGTTACAGGAATGCTCGGCAAAACAAAAGAGTTAGACGGACTTGAAGAAAAAGCTTATAAAACAGGTGCTTCAAAAGCAGTAATTGTTGACTTGCAGGAAAAATTTGTAAATGATTATGCATTTAAAGCTCTTAAAGCCGGAGCTTTATATGAAGGTGTTTATCCACTCGCAACTGCAATTGGAAGACCTCTTCTAGTAAAACTTCTTGTCGATACCGCTTTAGCAGAAGGAGCAGATACAGTCGCTCACGGGTGCACAGGAAAAGGAAATGACCAGGTCAGGTTTGAAGTCGGCGTTCAATCTTTAGCACCTGAATTAAATATTCTTGCGCCGCTTAGAACATGGGAGTTTAACAGCAGGGATGAAGAAATTGATTATGCCATAAAGCATAACATTCCCATTAAAGTTACAAAATCTTCTCCCTATTCTATTGATGAAAATCTCTGGGGCGTTGCAATTGAATGCGGCGTTTTGGAAGATCCAACAGTTCCGCCTCCGGATGATGCATACCAGATTACAGTTGATCCGAAAATAGCACAGGATAAACCGGAAGTGTTGTCAATTGAATTTGAACATGGAATACCCAAGAAATTAAATGGACAAAAATATTCACCGGCAGAACTTGTGAGCGTTTTAAACTTTACAGGCGGCAGGCATGGTATTGGAAGAATGGACCTTATAGAGAATAGAGTTGTTGGAATTAAATCAAGAGAAATATATGAAGCTCCCGGCGCAGTTATTTTGCATAAAGCTCATTACGAACTTGAAAAGCTTGTTTTAGATAGAGAGACTTTCAGATTTAAACAGGTTGTGTCAGATAAAGTTGCAAATCTTATATACGACGGCTTATGGTATTCTCCCCTATTCGAGGGGTTGATGGCATTTGTTGATTCAATACAAAAAAATGTAACCGGTGAAGTAACTCTCGAATTTTACAAAGGAAATATTAATGTTCTTTCAAGAACATCGCCTTTCAGTTCTTACGATAAAGATCTTGCTACTTATACGCCGGAAGATACTTTCGATCGGAAAGCGGCTGAAGGTTTTCTGAAAATTTATGGACTTCCTTATAAAACTTTGAACATAGTTAATCACAAAACTTTAGAAGAGGCTTAGTTTTATGTTGTGGGGCAGCAGGTTCAAAACAAAATTAAATGATTCCGCGATGGAATTTTCTTCCTCGCTGCCGGTAGATATTAATCTCTTCGAACAGGATATTCTTGTTAATAAAGCTCATACAGAAATGCTGGAACAGATCGGAATAATTTCCCGTGATGAAATGACAAGCATAATTCAAGGCTTGGATACTATTTATAAAGAATTTGAAGAAGGAACCTGGAAACCGAATCCAGAAAAGTATGAAGATATTCATTCTGCTATTGAAGGAAGACTTTTTGAATTAATAGGAGATACAGCAGGTAAACTACACACAGGAAGAAGCAGAAACGACCAGGTTGCAACTGATTTAAGACTGTGGATTAAAAAGGCAATTGGGAACATTATTTCTTCACTTAATAGTTTTCAAATTACGTTAATAAATCTTTCGGAAAAAAACGTTGAAACGATAATGCCGGGTTATACTCATTTACAAAGAGCTCAACCGGTTTCGCTGGCTTTTCATCTTTTGGCTTATGTTGAAATGTTTGAGCGGGACAAGATGAGATTTGAATTTGCACTTAAGCAGGCAGACGTTTCTCCTCTCGGTGCCGGATCAATTGCCGGATCAACCTTGCCGATTGATCCTGAATTTACTGCCTGGAAACTCGGTTTTGAAAGACATTTTTCTAATGCAATGGATGCTATTTCAGACAGAGATTTTGTAATCGATTTTATAAACTCCTCTGTTGTGGGACAAATCCATTTAAGCAGATTGTCCGAAGAATTAATTCTCTGGTCAACATCAGAATGGAAATTTGTAAAAATAAGTGATGAATATTCTACAGGTTCTTCCCTAATGCCTCAGAAGAAAAATCCTGATATGACCGAACTTATAAGAGGAAGATCAGGAAAGGTTTTGGGAAATTATGTTAATATTGTTTCTGTGCTCAAAGCACTTCCGTTAAGCTATAACCGCGATCTCCAGGAAGATAAAGAACCAGCTTTCAGTTCTTTTACCACTTATTTAAACAGCTTAAATATTTTGAACAAAATAATAGAAACGTTAGAAATCAATAAAGAAAGATTTACAAAGGAATTAAAAGGTGATTACCTTCTCTCTACTGATCTTGTTGATTGGCTCGTCTTGCAGGGAATAAGTTTCCGCGAATCACATAGCATTGTTGGAGAACTTGTAAAGTATTTAGAAACTTCGGGAAAAAATTTCAGCAAGTTAACTCTTGATGAAATGAAAAAGATAAATCCGATATTTAACGAGGAAGCTTTCGAATATCTAAAACTGGAAAAATCGCTTGACAGAAAGCAATCAAAAGGTTCACCAAATCCCGAAATGATAAAGGTCCAGATAAAGAGATGGAAATCGAAGCTAATGGAAGTTGTTGAGGGCTAAATTAATTTAATAAATAGCTCAAATATGCTTGTTTTTTTCATCAAATATTATATTTTGCTGAAAAACTAATCTCTTTATTACTGAGCTACCCTTAGTAAATAAGAAGCCTCCTCAGATGATAAAATAAGACAAAATCTCTTTTTATCATACAAAAAAAATTAAGTTCAGAATTTCAATTTACGTCCGGAGATATCATGGCTGTCGACAAAACAGAAATGAATGAATTAAATAAAAATATATCGTTCCCTCCAAATGCCCAGGGTATGTACGATCCTTCATTTGAGAAAGATTCGTGCGGGATGGGATTTGTTGTCGATATTAAAAACAGGAAGTCCCGTAAAATTATAGATATCGGCTTAAAGATGATGAAAAACCTAAGGCACAGGGGTGCAGTTGGTGCAGATCCCTTAACAGGTGATGGCGCAGGTATGCTTATCCAAATGCCAGATCAATTTATGAGAAAGGTTACAGATCAGCTAAATATTATTTTACCGCGGGAAGGAAGATACGGAGTGGGAATGATGTTTCTTCCTCAGAATCCAAGTTTGCGTAAAGCCGTAGAAACTATCGTTGAAAAAATTATAATTGATGAAAACCAGTATTTCCTTGGATGGAGAGATGTACCTGTTGATCCTACAGTTCCCGGTCATGGAGCCAAACTTACTCAGCCATTTATCAGGCAATGTTTTATCGGTGCAAATAAAAGGACTAAAAGTCAAGATGAATTTGAAAGAAAACTTTATTTAATCAGAAGAATTATTGATAAAAGAGTAAGAGCAGAGCTTAAGTGTGATAGAAGCAAATACTATGTTCCTTCCTTTTCAAGCAAGACTATTGTTTATAAAGGAATGCTTCTGTCAGATCAGGTAACAAGATATTTTAAAGATCTTGATGACCCGGATTTAAAATCTGCACTTGCAATGGTTCATATGCGTTTCTCAACAAACACATTTCCCACCTGGGATTTGGCCCATCCTTTCAGAATGATTGCACATAACGGCGAGATAAATACGTTACGTGGAAATAAAAACTGGATGGCCGCACGCCAGGTTGTAATGAATTCCCCTTATTATGGAAAAGATTTAAAAAGAATGCTTCCGATTATTATGGAAGGGCAGAGTGATTCTGCAACTTTCGATTCTGTTCTTGAACTTCTTGTTATGTCTGGAAGATCTGTACCGCATGCGATGATGATGATGATTCCTGAAGCATGGTCCAAACATGATTTAATGGATCCTGACAGAAAAGCATTTTATGAATATCATGCTACAATGATGGAACCATGGGATGGTCCCGCCGCAGTTTCTTTTACAGATGGAACTATTATAGGTGCTACACTGGATAGGAATGGGTTACGCCCTGCCCGTTATGCAGTAACCACAGATGATATGGTAGTTTTAACTTCTGAAGCCGGGACTGTTTCGGTTGATCAATCAACAATTCTTTACAAAGGAAGATTGCAGCCAGGAAAAATGTTCATCATTGATCTGAACCAAAAAAGAATCGTAGACGATGAAGAAGTTAAAAAAGAAATAGTTGGCAAAAAGCCCTACAGGAAATGGGTCGAAGAGAACATGTTAAAGTTCGATTCACTACCTGATCCTGAATTTACTTATAAGCCTGATTCTCTGACTATAACTAAGAGACAAAGAATTTTCGGTTATACCAAGGAAGATTTGTTAACTGTTATAAGACCAATGGCTTTAAATAGCCAGGAAGCTATCGGTTCTATGGGTACCGATGCTGCTTTAGCATGCTTGTCTGAAAAACCGCAGCCTTTATTCAGATACTTCAAACAACTTTTTGCGCAGGTTACTAATCCTCCGATAGATGCTATAAGGGAAGAATTAGTAATGGAGTTAACAACATATATTGGTCCCGAACAAAATCTTCTTGATGAAACTCCACAACATGCAAAAAGAATTGAGCTTAATCATCCTTTGCTTACAAATTCCAAATTAGAAAAGATCAGGAGCATTACAAAAGGGCATTTCAAATCGGCAACAATTTCATTATTGTTTAATGCTCATGAAAGACATGACTTTAGAGTAGAGTTAGATAAAATATGTGAACAAGCTGTTGAGTTTGTAAAACAAGGTACAGGGTTATTGATCCTTTCAGACAGGGGCGTCCAGGAAGATACCGCCGCACTTCCAAGTTTACTTGCAGTTGCAGGAGTTCATCACGCTTTAATAAGAGCAGGATTAAGAACTAAAACAGGAATTATTCTTGAAAGCGGTGAACCTAGAGAAGTTTCACATTATGCCTTGCTCCTCGGGTACGGTGCAAACGCAATCAATCCATACCTTGCTTACGAAACTTTATGGCAGATGTGTGATAATGAATTTCTGCCTGAAGTTAAAGATTACCAGGAAGCAAAGAAAAATTATGTTAAAGCTGTTTCAAAAGGTTTGTTCAAGATTTTCAGTAAGATGGGAATAAGCACTTTGCAATCTTATTGCGGTGCACAAATTTTTGAAGCAGTGGGAATCGATACTGAAGTTATTGAAAATTATTTCGCCGGCACTCATACAAAAATCGAAGGTATGAGTCTTGAAATGATTGAACAGGAAACTTTGAGAAGACATAAAGCCGCGTTCCGGATTGGTGAGATAGATTTACTCCCTGCCGGCGGGCTTTATCACTATAGAAGAGACGGCGAAAAACATTTGTGGAATCCACTATCTATTTCGAAGTTACAGCAAAGTACATGGCAAAATAATTTTAAGACTTTCAAAGAATACAGTGAGCTAATTAATAACCAGAACAAGCAGAGGGTAACTTTAAGAAGCCTGCTTGAAATGACAATTGGCAACAAACCTGTTCCTATTGATGAAGTTGAACCTGCAAGTGAAATTGTAAAAAGATTCTCCACAGGAGCAATGAGCTTCGGTTCCATTTCGTGGGAAGCTCATACTTCCTTAGCTATTGCCATGAACAAAATTGGCGGGAAATCAAATACCGGTGAAGGTGGTGAAGATAGTGTCAGGTTTGTAACTCTTCCAAACGGCGAAAGCATGCGTTCTGCTATTAAACAGATTGCTTCGGCAAGATTTGGTGTTACAGCAAATTATCTTGTTAACTCCGATGATATACAAATCAAAATGGCTCAGGGTGCAAAACCGGGGGAAGGAGGACAGCTGCCGGGATTTAAAGTTGATAAGATAATTGCACGAATAAGACATAGTACACCGGGAGTAACATTAATTAGCCCTCCTCCACATCATGACATTTATTCAATAGAAGATTTGAAACAATTAATTTTCGATCTGAAAAATATTAATCCTAAAGCCAGAATAAGTGTAAAACTTGTATCTGAAGCCGGGGTCGGAACAATAGCGGCAGGAGTTACAAAAGCACATGCAGACCACATATTAATCAGTGGTCACGATGGTGGAACCGGCGCAAGTCCTATTTCTTCAATTCAATATGCCGGCTCTCCGTGGGAATTAGGTTTGAGCGAAACTCATCAAACTCTTGTTTTGAATGGATTGCGTGATCGTGTTTATCTCGCAGCAGATGGACAAATGAAAACCGGAAGGGATGTTACAATTGCTGCCTTATTAGGTGCTGAAGAATTCGGTTTTTCAACTGCGCCGCTTGTTACCCAGGGGTGTATCCTGATGAGGAAATGCCATTTGAATACTTGTCCTGTTGGTGTAGCTACTCAGGATCCTGAACTAAGAAAAAGATTTGCCGGTAAGCCTGAATATGTAATTAATTATATGTTCTTTGTGGCAGAAGAAGTAAGAGAATATATGTCGATAATGGGATTCAGGAAATTTAATGAGATGATAGGTAGAACCGATAAAATTGTACAAAGAAGAACATACAATCACTGGAAAGCAAGAGGTATCGATCTTACAAAGATTTTCTTTAAGCCTGAACCGATATACAAAACCGATCTTTATAGAACAAGAGATCAAAACCATGAAATAGAAAAGCAAATTGATAATGAATTTATTAAGACTGCTCATAAAGCGCTTGAAGAAAAAGAACCTATAGTTATTGAACAAGCAATCTGGAATGTGAACAGAGCAGTAGGGACTTTACTTTCATATGAAGTAGCAAAGAAATATGGCGATGAAGGACTTCCAGACGGCACAATAAAGCTACAATTGACTGGAACTGCGGGACAAAGTATTGGAGCCTTTCTCGCAAAAGGAATAGAGATTCACCTAAAAGGTGGAACTAATGATTACGCAGGTAAAGGACTTTCCGGCGGAAGATTGATTGTTCAGGTTCCTGATAATGTTATATTCGATCCTGCTGAAAGTATAATTACTGGAAATACTTGTCTTTACGGCGCTACCGGTGGTCAAGCTTATTTTAACGGTATTGCTGGAGAAAGATTTGCTGTCCGGAATTCAGGAGCAATTGCAGTTGTTGAAGGTGTGGGCGATCATGGATGCGAATATATGACGGGAGGCACAGTTGTAGTACTTGGTAAAACAGGAAGAAACTTTGCAGCAGGTATGTCCGGCGGAATCGCTTATGTGTGGAATCCTGACAATCAATTTGAAAAATTAGTCAACAAAGGAATGGTTGATCTTGAAGAGATTGAAAAAGAAAGCGAATTTGCAACCTTGTATTCGTTGATCGAAAATCATTACAAGTACACTTCTTCACAAAGAGCAAAGTTGATATTGTATAACTGGGAAAAAGAAAAAATTAATTTTGTAAAAATAATGCCCGCAGAGTACAAAAAAGCTCTCGAAGCTCTTGAAGAAGAAAAACAGAGAGAGACAGAAATGAATGTAAATAATTTTGCTGAGGTGGCAAATGGGTAAGCCAACAGGATTTATGGAATTTGAAAGACTTACTTTAACCAAGCAGCCGGTTGAAGAAAGAGTCAAACATTATAAAGAATTTGAATCTTCTTTTACACAAAAGGATGCAAAAGTACAGGGTGCAAGATGTATGGATTGCGGAATTCCATTTTGCCATGGTGATACAGGCTGTCCCGTTGAAAACTTTATCCCTGAATGGAATGATCTTATTTACAAGGGACATTGGAAAGAAGCGCTTGATAATCTTCACTCGACAAATAACTTTCCTGAATTTACTGGGAGATTATGCCCTGCTCCTTGTGAATCTGCATGTGTGCTCGGAATCAATGCTAATCCTGTTTCTATAAAAGCAATTGAAAGAACAATAATTGATTTTGGCTTTGATTCGGGATGGGTTACTCCTCACCTTCCTGCTGAATTAACAGGAAAGAAAATTGCCGTCATCGGATCGGGTCCTGCAGGACTTGCAGCAGCACAGCAGCTTGCAAGGTTCGGTCATTCAGCAACAGTTTATGAAAAGAATGACAGGATAGGCGGATTATTAAGATACGGTATTCCTGATTTTAAACTTGATAAATACTATATTGATCGCCGACTCGAACAAATGAAAGCAGAAGGCGTTAATTTTATTACAAGTACAAATGTCGGAGTCGATATCTCTGTTAAAGAAATATTAAGCCAGTTTGATTCGATTATACTTGCCGGCGGCTGCGAACAGCCGCGGGATATTTCAATACCCGGAAGAGATTTAAAAGGAATCCACTTTGCGATGGAATATCTGCCACAGCAAAACAGGATTAATGCTGGCGACGTTTTGTCCGATCAGGTTTCTGCTAAAGGAAAAAACGTTATAATAATTGGTGGTGGTGATACCGGTTCTGATTGTGTTGGAACTGCAAACCGCCAGGGTGCTCTTTCAGTCACTCAACTTGAATTACTTCCCCAGCCCCCGGCAAAAAGAGCAGAATCAACTCCATGGCCTTACTGGGAATTAATGCTCAGGACTTCCAGCAGCCACGAAGAAGGAGTTACAAGAAAGTGGAGTATTAATACAAAAGAATTTAAAGGAAACAATAAAAGTGAAGTAACCGGTTTGCATTGTGTAAAAGTTAAAATGGAAAATGGAAAAATTGTAGATATTCCTTCTTCAGATTTTGAACTTCCCGCTGATCTTGTTTTAATTGCAGCAGGATTTGTTCATCCAACTAAGAACGGTTTAATTTCCGAACTCGTTGATATGGGAATTGAACTGGATAGAAGAGGTAATGTAAATGCAGAGTTCGGAGATGAAGAAGATACTTTTAAGACTAATCTTGATAAAGTTTATGCCTGTGGAGATATGAGAAGAGGACAATCACTTGTCGTCTGGGCAATCTCTGAAGGAAGAAAATGTGCGGCTTCCATTCATAAAACACTTATGGCAGAAATGTACGAGGAGGCTGCAGCTTAAGATTTTTAATTATGATTTTTCAGAGAGGGTTAAATCATAAAATATTTAAATACATACGGAGACCCGGAACTGTTTACACAACAATTAGTAACCATTATTAAATTGTTTGTTTACCCTCTGACATTGGTTACTTTGATATTACTATTACTTATATAAGCCCAGGGAAGCTTATTAAGAATAATTCTGATTTTACCCGCCGATTGGTAACGCCTCATATTTACGAACAAACTGCTTAAACATATAATAAAAATCTTTTCTCTTAAGGGATATTATTTGCTAAATGTAAAAATGTAATCTAATTTTCTACAACATTTATCCTTAAGTTATAACTTAATGTATAAAAAGAGAAAAATTTCGGTTGCAGTAGTTTATAATCACCCGGGAGAGGATATTTATGAAAAGATCCGTGAAGTTGATGCAGATTCACTCGGCTTTGAACCCGAATATGATATCAATGTTGCAACTGTTACTGAAGAATATGAAGCCATTGCAAAAGCTCTTCAGAAACAAGGCTATAAAGTAACTTTATTGAATATCAAAGATGATATTCAGGTTCTAATTGATTTAATCAGAAACGACCCACACGATGTAATTTTTAATCTTATCGAATTTTATCGCGATGATCCGAATCTTGAGTATTTGATTGCCGGATTATTTGCTTTGTACGGGGTTCGTTACACAGGTGCGCGACCGTTTACCCTTGCGCTTTGCCAAAGAAAGGGAATGACAAAACAATTGTTACTTGCCAATAATGTTCCGACTCCAAGATATAAATTATTAACCGAGCCAAAGTTGCCGGGCAGGCATGGATTGCATTACCCTATGATTGTAAAACCATCGCGTGAAGATGCAAGCTCAGGAGTCGAGAAAGGATCTGTCGTTTATAATTTCGACCATCTTAATGAGAGAATTAAAAAAACCTTTGAAGAATATAATTCCCCTGTTCTTGTTGAAGAATTTATAGAAGGAAGAGAATTGCATGTTTCTGTTTTGGGTAATGACCCGCCTGAAGTATTGCCAATAATTGAATTTGATTTTTCAGAACTCCCTTCGGATTACCCGAGCATAATAAGTTATGATGCAAAATGGAATCCCCTCGAAGAATCATTTCATCGAGTACATTCTATCTGTCCTGCAAATTTATCCAAAAGAATTGAAAAGAAAGTTAAGTCGGCCGTGCTCAAAGCATATAAAATAACGGGCTGTACAGATTATGCGCGTCTTGATTTACGTTTAACAAACGATAACAAAGTTTTTGTTCTTGAAGTGAATCCAAATCCTGATTTGACTGAAGGCGTTTCGTTTATGGATTCTGCAGAACATTTTGGTTTAAGTTTTGGAGAAACGCTAGCGAAAATTGTTGAGTGTGCTATGAGCAGACCGGCTCCGTCAGTCCCTGTTTTGCAGAAAACTCAGGAACAAACAGAAAATGGAAAAGATAATACAATCTCTCCGGAAGAAATAAAATAATTCACAGCTAAGAAAATAGCTCCAAAGTTTATA
>Ga0210099_1000155_pt1 | contig 26083 bp, 21 predicted proteins | sample Joice_ThreeSqA_D_4_FD_184872 | JGI IMG/M metagenome (GOLD analysis project Ga0210099, IMG submission 184872) | Wetland microbial communities from San Francisco Bay, California, USA, that impact long-term carbon sequestration - Joice_ThreeSqA_D2... | ecosystem: Environmental > Aquatic > Marine >...
GGCGGGTATGCCGGTCTTTTTCATCGCGCCATTCGCCGACATGCCGGGCGTGAGGATGGTCACCTTGATCGGGTCGACCAGCGCGTGATTCGCGGCGAGACCCACGAAACCATGCCAGCTGTCCTTCGGCTTCAGCACCCAGGCCGATCTCTCGGCGGTGGGTTTCTCGGCCATCGCGTCCGGCTGCCAGACGTCGAACCACCAGCCGCCCTTCATCTGTTTTCTCACCGCAGTCATCGCGCGGCGGAAGCTCAACGCCTCGTCTATGGTCTCCTGCACCAGTGCGCGGCCGCCGGGCTGCTCCATCATCGCCGCGGCAACGTCGCACGAGGCGATGATGCCGTACTGCGGTGAGGTCGACGTGTGCATCATGAACGCGTCGTTGAAATGCATCATGTCGAGTTTTCGTTTCTCGCCGTGCTGCACGTGGATCATCGACGCCTGCGACAGCGCGCAGAGCAACTTGTGGGTGGACTGCGTGGCGAACGTGATCGCGTGCGGCGAGCGCGCCGGCTGCGTCGACGAGATACCGTGGAAGCCGTCGTAGAATTCGTGGAAGTTCGCGTAGGCATACCAGGCCTCGTCGAAATGCAGCACTTCGACTGCATCCCCCAGGCTATCCTTGATCGCGTCGATGTTGTAGCACAGCCCGTCATAGGTCGAATTGGTGATCACCATCAGACGTACCTTTCCATTCGTTTCTTTCGCGTAAGGGCTGGCGGCGATCTTCTTCCTGATCGACTGCGGTGTGAATTGGTCCTTCGAGATGGGTCCGATGATACCCAAGCCATTGCGCGAGGGCACCAGGTAGATCGGTGTCGCACCCGTCATGATCAGCGAATGCAGTATCGACTTGTGGCAGTTGCGGTCGCACAGCACCAGATCTCCTTTGCCGACCGTGCCGTGCCAGACGATCTTGTTGGCCGTTGAAGTGCCGCCGACAACGAACAGAGTCTCGTCCGTGCCGAAGATGCGCGCGGCGTTCCGTTCGCCCTCCGCAATCGGACCGGTGTGGTCGAGCAGCGAACCCAAGGCGCCGACCGAAACCGAGATGTCCGAGCGCAAAGTGTTCTCGCCGAAGAACTCGTAGAACAACTGTCCGACCGGGCTCTTGCGGAAGCCGATGCCGCCGCCGTGCCCGGGTGTGTGCCAGGAATAGCTCGCATGCAGCGTGTAGTCCATCAGCGCCTTGAACATCGGCGGTGCAAGCCTGTCGAGGTAGAGTTGCGCGGCACGGACGATGGCGCGGGCCAGGAATTCGGGCGAGTCCTCGAACAACCTCATGAAGGCGTTCGCATGTCTCAACACGTTCGCCGGCACCATCTCGGCGGTGCGCTCGTCGCCGAACAGGAAGATCGGCAACCGGTCGTTGCGCTTGCGCTTTGCGGCGAGCGTCTTTTCCAGTCGCTGCCACTGCCTGGGGCCGGCTTCGCTGCCGTCGATCGACACCAGCCAGCACGACTCGTTGTTGAAAACCTCGGCCAGCCGCTCGGCATCATCGTAGGAAAGACCGCTGACTACCCGGTAGCCCTCCTTCTCGATCGCCTCGGCAAGCTGGCGCATGCCGCGCGCGGCAGCATGAGTCCCTGCGAAATCCTCATCGATGATCGCGATCGGGAATGCGTGGAGGAATTCCATGATAACAATTTCCTGTTGATATCAGAACGTGACCTTGGTGGAGAACTGGATGCGGCGGTCGGCTGCCGATGGACCGCCCTTGGTTTCAAGCTGGCCCCATATCAACTCTGCACCGGTCGTGACTCTCTTGGCCGGGTAATAAAGCAGGTTGGCCGAGAAATAGCTGCCCTGCTTGAACGCAGTGCCGTTCTGTCCGCCGGCGTTGTCCTGCCTGTGTTCGCTGTAGCCGATGGCGCTGTTCCACAGGCTGTTCCAGGAACGGTTGTAGTAGACGAACCAGCCAAGCGATCCGACCGTGCTGGCCTTCAGGCTGGCGTCGGGAGCAAGATCGACACCACCGTCATTCATATAACTGGCGATCGCCTTGCCGTCTACGAGTTGCCATGTGAGACCGTCCTTGTCGGTCATCTTGTAAGATCCGCTCAGATTTAGGCCGTATCCCGTTTTGTGGCCGGATGGGTCACCGCCCGGATTGGTGGTACTCTGGTAACCAACTTCACGCAATATGCCCGCTACCCGGAAGTGACCCCAATTGCGATCCATCCGGAAAGCTCCAACGAGGTCCGGATAGTTGTTCCAGCCCGTGACACCCCCGGCCCAGCCCGGGTCGACCTGCGTGAGCTTGCCTGTATCGATTGCCGAGTTGGGCGATTCCAGCGAGAACATCCCAGTCATGCCGTCGCGGTTGAAAGGTGTCACACGCAACTGCGGATTACGTATAAACACCATCCCGCTCGGACCCCAGTAGTCGATCGTGTTGGGAAACGTATCCAGATCCATGAACACCGATTCATACTGCCCGATGCCGTACATGCCAAATTCAGCCCATGCATGCAGCCAGTGCACATGTGTGCCCCCGTCACTTCCGAACAGGTCAAAGCTGAAGTCGGTCTTGATCTCACCGAGCGGGCTTGAACCGGATGTCTTGATTCCGAGGGTGGACTGCCGGATACTGAAAATGGTCGCGCCATCCTTGCCGCAACCTGCATCGCCGGGACAATAGACCGGGATCTGGGAAGGCCGCAGCGTTGCATTCCATGTCGGGTTCATTTGATTCGCATCATAGATCGCATCGAGCATGATCTGCCCGTAGATGTCGACCTTGGGCTTGGACTCTTCGTTCGCCGCGTAAGCAACACCCGTGCTGACTACCATGGCAACCATAGCAATAAACAACGCATTACTTTTCATTTGTATCTCCCGGGAATAATGTTTTTGATCTTTGCGATTAAAATGTTTTTAATTTTTACTGCCGTACTTGTACGCCTTCTCGAACGCCGTTGTCAATAGCGCTTGGCTCCGTTGACTGCAAATTATTATTTTAAAATTTATATTGTGACCGCTTGATGAAATTGGACTTCATCCTCCCAGCGCGATAGTGAAGCTCACGACCATGGCCCCGAGTATGACCATCGCGATCCCCACCCCCCACGGGTGATACCCGGTCAAGCGTCCGTAGGAATAACCTGTCATGAACATCATCGCGATGGCGATCGCATTGGAGACGCGCATGGCCGGCAAAACGGATTGCATGAATATGAACGGTATCACCACCGGAAATGTGGACAGGAATACCAGCAGAGAAATACCGGCGGCGCCGAGCCAGTCTTCCCTGTTCAAGCTGGCGCGTTTGGGCGGCTCGGGCAATTGCCGCAAGCGCTGGCGCATCGATTCGAGTTCCGCCGGTTGCAGGATGGACGCGACCACCGGGGGTAATTTGTCCGCGATGAGCCGCTGAGAAACTTGCGGATCTTTCGTTGTGCGCATGGCGTTGAAGGTCATCAGGTTCTGGCCCTTCTCGGCCAGGCTGCCCATCAGATAGAACAATCCGTCGATGATGCCCCACGCCAGGTTGCAACCCAGCGCACCGATGAGCATGGTGCGGATATCCTCGCGCCCCGCCTGGGCGACACTGAGCGAGCCGGTGAACGTAAGCACCATGATCAGACCGAACAGGACTTCGTTCACACGGTACATGGGATCCAGCAAGCGCCTGGAAGATTTATCGGATTCGTCCGGTTTGGGATCGGCAAGCATGGTGAGCTCCTTGGTTGGATGATTCTATGATTACCCTCGGGGGACTACCCCCGGGGCGGCAACAGGTACAGCGTCATCGCGAAGATCAGGTACACCATCATCAGAAGCACGCCGACGAACCACGCCGAGCGGCCGCTGTTGGTTACCAGCGCTGCGGTGATGGTGGCGATGAGTATCATCACCACTGCCCCCGGCCAGAACTGCAGGCTCATCGGTGCCGGGCCGATCACATAACTGAGCAGCACCAGCACCGGCGCGACGAACAGCGCGATCTGCGACGCACTGCCCAGCGCGATCCCCACGCTCAGATCGAGCCGGTTCTTGCGCGCGCCGGAAAATGCCGATGCCATCTCTGCCGCACCGCCGACCAGTGCCACGACGATGAACCCCACAAAAGCCGGCGTCATGCCGAACGCTTCCGCCGCCTGCTGCACCGACTCGACGAACACTTCGCTCACCAGCGCCACCAGCACAGTGACGCCGGTCAGCGTGGACAAGGCCAGAGCGATCGGCCATGGCGCCTCCTCGACCTCGCCGGATTCCGTGCTGGCAAAAAGCTCGCTGTGTGTCTTCAGCGAGAACAGCATGCTCAGTCCGTAAGCCACGATGAGCAGTACAGCCAGTCCCAGGCTCAACTTATTAGTGAACTCTACCGCCGTGGTATCGGCTTGCGAGACCGCCGACGGGATCAACAATGCGACCGTGGCCAGAAACAGCATGCCCGCCTGCACGCGGGCGCTGGCCCGATTGTATTCCTGCACATGAAATTTGAGTCCGCCGAGCAGAAACGACATCCCCAACATGAACAGCGTGTTGGTGACGATCGCACCGGCGATGGACGCCTTCACCAGCATGTATTGCCCGGCACGCAATGCAGTGAGCGCGATCACCAGTTCGGTCAGGTTCCCCAGCGTGGCGTTGAGCAAGCCCCCGACCGCGTCGCCGGTCTTGGCTGCCACGGATTCGGTTGCATGACTCAACAACGCGGCAAGCGGCACGATAGCCAGCACGGAGAAAACAAAGAGTAGCGTGTGCGCTTCCGGCTTGAACTGCGCTGCTGCAAATACCACGGGCACGAAAACCAGCAGCCAGAGCAGCGGATTGTGGCGGATCTCCCTAAGTAAAAGATTCATGGCAGCAGCGGATTCATGGTTCAGTTTCTCAGGCCTGGTTGCAAAGGTTATAGCGTCTGGTTAACGGGCACGGTCAAGGTTTGGTTGTCATTGTTGCCACCGTGGGACCGGCAGAAGCGGCGCTTTCAAAACTCCCGCCCAACGCGAGATGAAGGTTTACGCGCTGGCTCAATTGCTCGCTCTGCACACGCAACAAACTCAGGCGCGCGGCAAAAAGATTCAATTGCTGTTGCTGGACAGTGCGCAGATCTGTCTTGCCGATACGGTAACTCGCTTGCACCAGTTCGAGGTTGCGCTGGTTGTCGGCCACAACGCGTTGCAGGAGTTGCACTCGTTCCGTCAGCGTCTTTTCGGCAGCGAGCGCATTCTCCACGTCGCCGATGGCGCGCAACGCCATGCTCGCGTATTGGGCCACGGCCTCCTTTTGCTCGAGCGTGCGTATCTCGACCTGTGTATTGAGCGCACCGCCCTGATAGATCGGCGCGACAAGGCGCGCTCCGGCCCCCGAGCTCGGATTTTCATAGTCGGTTTTAAGCTGGAGGACATCGCTGCTAATGTCCGCGATGCTGGCATTGAGGCTGAGCCGCGGCAGACGGGCGGCCTTGGCTTCACCGACGCGGTTAAAGGCAGCGGCAATGCGGCGCTCGGCAGCGACCATGTCGGGACGGCGCTCCAGCATCTCCAGCGGCATACCGACAGGCATTGGGCCGGGCAATGCGTCCAGGTCCTGGCGTGCGTTCAGTTCGGCGGCAGGGTAGCGTCCCAGCAACAACTCTAGCGCGCGTAGCGTTTGCGAGTGGGCCAGACGGATCTGCACGACCTTGTCCTGGAAATTGCCAAGGTTTGCGCGCGCCAGCATGACATCCTGCGCGTTGCCGGAGCCCACCTGCTGGCGCTTTTCTGCTAGCGTCACGAGTTGCTGCGCCGACTTAACCATCTCCTGGGCGATCTGAAGCTGCAGCCAGGTCTCGCTGGCGGTGAACCAACTCCGGGCAGTGGTCGCAGCGATGGATTGGCGCGCGAATTCAAAATCGGCCTGTGTGGATGCGTAAGTCTCCTGCGCAGCATTGCGCCCGTAACGAAGCCGTCCCCATAAATCCATTTCCCATGATGCGCCGATGAAGACTCCCTGCAGCGCTGAACTGCCGTCGCCAAGGTTGTAACCCCCGGTGCCGAGCAGACTCACCGCGGGGCGCAACGCCGCTTTGGAAAGCTCGACGTACTGGGAAGCCTGCTCGACACGCGAGGCGGAAACCTGCAGGTCCGGGTTGTTAGCGACCGCTTCACGGACGAGCGAGTCGAGTTGGGTATCGTTAAATGTGGCAAGCCAGTTGTCGGAAATATTGCCACCCGCTCCGCCTGACTTCCATGCGCTGTCCGGAGTCAACCCGGAAAGCGTGGCGGCTTGCTGCTGGATTTCGGCGCGGGTGGGCGGAGGCTTGGTGGCGCATCCGGCAGTGAGCAGCATGCCGGTCAAACAAAGCAATACCGTTACACGGGCTGAAGTCCGCACTCCGAATGAAGATGCTGCTTCGTAGAGTGGTGTGCTGTTCATGCTTTGCAACTCAGTGCAGCTTGAGGATCAGCCAGTCGAGCTTTGCGCCAACGCGAATGATGACTTTTCTGATGATGTGCAAGAACTCAGCGCTGTCAGTAAACACGGCACCGGAACCGCGCGCGCCCGAGGCGAGGAACAAACCCTTGTCCTTCTCGTCCAGCACCAATCGCACCGCCAGGCTGTTCGGCGGGATGGGCGCGACGCCTCCGGCAACATTCATCGATCCGATGGGCAGTTGCCCTTGTGCCGTGGCCCACATGATCGAGTCGACTTTGCATTTCACGACCCGGCCGGGATACATCCTGAAGGCGACCTCAGCCTCCTGGCCGGGTTTGATCTTGCGAACTTCGTTCTGATTGTAAATGGCAAGGATCCACTGCTCATCCTCGATGAAGTTCATCGCGGGTGTCATGGGCAGGGGGACTGCCATGGCGCCCGGCCGCAGCGTGAGCGCGATGACCGAGCCATTCGTGGGGGCATAGTAAGTGGTCTGTTCAAGGTTCCATTTGGCGTTCCCCAACTGTGCCTCTGCCTGCGCGAGCTGGCTTTCTGTCTGGACGACATCTGCCTGGGTCTGCTGGAGGTCGAACTCGTTGCCCGCGCCGGACTCTGCGAGTTCCCTGTACTGCTTAAGGCGCATGCGGGCAAGACTCAGTTTGGGCTTTAGCGTGGCGACGTTGGCCTCGGCAGTCTTCACGTCCAACTCGTACGGGACGGGATCGATCTTGAACAGCACATCGCCTTTCCTGATCGGGCGGTTCGGTTCGATCGGCACTTCGGTAACCAGGCCGCGCACGGGCGGATTGATCGGAACGACATAGTTGATCACACGGATATCGGCAGAGGAAGGCGCAACGATATTCAGGAACAGGATCAGCGCCGTCAGCCCGACGATCGGTATCGTGATGACGATTACCTGGCTGACGAAATTCCACGGCAACCACTTGAACTTGAAAAAGATCAGCCATACAAAGAACGAATAGATACCGAGCAGCAGGATTTCCATTTCAGCTATTCCTCCCGCCGGATACTGGCTTACCGGCCTGCCTGCGTTCCAGTTCCGCGACCTGCTTGCGCAACCGGTTCAGCTCTTCCGTGTCTGCCGGGACTCCGGCGGCGCCCGCATCATCGTGCCCCTCAGCCTTGTCGGTGCCGTAAGCCCGTTTGTACAAGACCGGTTTTGTGTAAGCCCACAGCCAGGCCAGCGGCCAGAGCATGCCGCCGAAAAACAGCGAAAGCAGGCACAAGGTCTTGATGGCATCGGTCTGGGGATGATGTTTCTTCTCGGCGATCTTCTCGGGCAGAATATGGATGATGAGGAAAACGCCGATGGCGACCACGGGAGCGATCACGAGAACCACCCAGGTGAGGACATCGGCGACATTGTCCAGCGCCTCGCCCTTGAACATCGAAGCGTGGGCATGAGTATGGGACAACATCAGCAACAGCGCGCCGGTCATCCACCGGGTGAAAGCAGGCTGCTTAGTCTGAGACGGGGTACGGATGATTGTTCTCATTTGGTGGCTTAAACATTCGATTGGTTTTTCTCTGCGAGTACAGAATGAACGGAACAGAATGGTTTCATCATAGCCACAAACCGAACACAAGGCCATAGGTCTTTGGTCATATGGCCGGAAATATGTATGTGCCAAGTCCAAGCAAACTTCGAGTTGTGCTGCTCAGCTTCCGGCCAGGCAGGCCTTATCAGAGCTGCGATTCGATCGGCAGCAACCCGAGGAACCAAACCGAGAATTTGCGCCAGGTACTCACCTCGGGTTCTTCCGTAAGTTGATGGACGCCATCGGCACCGGTTTCCACCCACGTGAGACGCTTTTTGCCTGAAGCATCTGCATTCAACTCGAGCTGCCAGGCGATCTGGTCGAGGTTCTGCTCGATCGTGCCGGACAGATCTTCGGCCAGTGGTGTACTCTCGCATAAAAGGCCGATCTCCGTGTTGAGCTGGATCGAGCGCGGATCGAGATTGAGCGAACCGATGAACACGTCGCGCCGGTCGAACACGAAGGTCTTTGCATGCAAAGAAGCGCGCGAACCGCTAAGGCCACCGCTGCGCTTTTCACGCGCATGTTCGATCGCTTCGGGTTTGAGTTCATAGAGCCTTATACCGGCTTCGAGCAGGGGCTTCCGATAACGCTGGTATCCCGCATGCACCGCACCGACATCGGTCGCGGCAAGGGAATTCGTCAGAACCGTGACGCGCACGCCGCGCTTCACCAGCCCGCCCAGCCACTCCACTCCCTTGTCGCCGGGAACGAAATAAGGCGAAACGATCAGCAATTCCTTCCGGACTTGTGATCCGAGACCAGCGAACTGCGGCAGCAGGTGTCCCTCGGTGTCCTCCGGCGCACGGTTGATCTTGGAGGGGTCATCAACAAGCAGATCGGCCTTGCCCCAGTAGAATCCTTCGTTGCCCGTCGCCATTAACTCAAGCAGTTGGGATTTTGCGCGCGTCATGTACAAGTTGTCTCGCTGCGCCTCGACGAATCCGTCAAGTTGCTTGCGCAACACGTTAAGGTTTGCCGGGTCGCCGCTTCGGCCGAGCAGTGCCGAGACCGGATACGACGCGGGAGAATTCCAGTAGAGATCGAACGCATCGGAGACGTCGCTGACGGCACGACCCACTGTCAGCACATCCAGATCGCCGAAGGCGACCTCGCTTTGCGCTTCGAAGTATTCATCGCCGATATTGCGACCGCCCAGGATGGCCCGCTGATTGTCCGCGATGAAGCTCTTGTTGTGCATGCGCCGGTTAACACGCGAAAAATCGGAGAGCATGCCGAGGTTGCTAAAGCTGCGCGACGCAACCGGATTGAAAAGGCGGATCTCGATATCGGGGTGCGCATCGAGACTCAGCAGATTCTCGTCATCGGCCCGTACGCCGACATCGTCGAGCAGGACACGCACCCGCACGCCGCGGTCGGCGGCGCGCAACAGCGCTTCCGCGAAAAAGCGCCCGGTCAGATCGTCATGCCAGATGTAATATTGCACGTCCAGCGAACGCTCGGCCGCTTGCGCCAGAACCATGCGCGCGACCAGCGCATCGACACCGCTCCGCAGCGGACGGAATCCGCTCTTTCCGGGATGCGCCTTCAGCATCGGTTGGGCAATCTGTCCGAGGCGGGTCGACTCCGTATCACGCAGGGTGTGAGACTCATTGCGTTTGATGTCTTTGGGAAGACTGGCGCAGCCACAAACCATGATCACCGCGATCATGGCTGTGTAAAACACGTTCATTTGCCCGTACATTCGAAGTGGATGCCGGCGCACTTTAATGCAGTCATACCGGAATTTGATGTGTGCAGTTATCAAGGTGTGTACCTCTGCAAGGACGATCTGATCAGAAATCGAACATTGGCATCCTATCGACAATGCAATCATCTGACCAGCAAGACCACAGTCCCGTTGTCAGACGAGCAGCTCTCCGTATAGCATTTCCGATCATCATGGTATGCTGCCAAGCCATCCGGGCAGCATTTGGCAGCAGCATTACTGCTATGCCGATCCGAGAATCAACGTTGCACAAGGGAGAGGAAATGACCCTTCGCCGCACAACGCAGCACAACAGTATTACCACTGTTTTGCTCTCCACGATATTCGTTCTGGCTGTGCAGGCACCAGTCTCCGCGCAGACTGCTGCGCCCTACGATACCGGCCAATGGCAGTTCGAGATCACGCCCTATCTGTTCGCTGCCGGCATGAACGGCAGGACCGGCATCGGCCCGGTCACGGCGAATGTCGATATGAGTTTCGATGATATCCGTAAAAATCTGGACCAGGGATTCATGGCGCTGTTCGAGGCGCGCAAAGGCCTTTGGACATACGGCTTTGAAGGCGTGTATTTCAAACTCAAGAACGAGGGCGCCAAATCGTGGCAAGGTCCGCTTGGCAGCACCAGCAGCGGCAGTCTGGAAGCGACGATGACGGAGCAGTTGTACCAGTTCACGGCCGGCTTCCGGGTGCTGAATGAACATACCAGGCTCGATGTGCTCGGTACCGCGCGTTATACCCAGCTCGACACCGCGCTGAACCTTGTCGCTACCACCGGCCCCGCCCTGTTACCGGACGGCAGCTACAGCATAAGCGGTAGGGAAGATTGGTGGGATCCGGTGATCGGCACGCGTGTGCTGGTTCCGCTCGGCGAAGCATGGACCCTGGTCGGCTATGCCGACTTCGGCGGATTCGGTATCGGTTCCGACAGTACCTATCAGTTACTGGCGGGTGTGAACTGGCAATTTTCCAAAAGCGTCAGTGCCAAGGCCGGCTATCGTTATCTCTATCAGGACTACCGAAATGACGGCTTTCTATGGGACATGAAATCGAGCGGTTATTATCTCGGTGCTGGATTCCGGTTTTGAGGACGCGGGGACCGCGTGCTGACGGCGGTACGTAACATCAACTTAAAGGATGAATCCTGAACAGCGGCCTCATGTTGATACGCAGCGGGGCGTGTCCCGGGGCCAATACAATCTTCGATAACCTTGAGAGTTGCGGCATGAATCTCTGGCAGAACGGCATTTTTCAATGACAGATAGGAAAGGAGATACACATGATCGAACACACCCTGGACACCAAACATTCCATACTGTATCTGCGGCTCAAGACTGCGCTCGAGCAAGACGACTTCGTGCAAATCGCGAAAACGGTCGATCCCTATATCGAGAAATCCGGTGAACTTGCCGGCCTCATCATCGATGCGCCCAGGTTTCCCGGATGGGAAAGTCTGGGCGCGATGGCAGCCCACTTCCGTTTCGTGCGGGACCATCACAAGCGCATCAGGAAGGTCGCCCTGGTGACCGATTCCGCCATGGGAAATGTCGCGGAACGATTTGCATCGCACTTTGTCTCGGCCGAGATCAGGCATTTTTCTTCCGGAGAAATTGAGGTTGCAAAACAGTGGGTCATGAAGCAGCCTTGATCGCATGACACAGCGCTCCGCCCACTGCAGCCGTCTTGGTCCATGCGGTGCAGTGGCAGGATGTTCGATGCCAATGCGATGTTGCGACAAGGGGATTCTTATTCAATAAAGGAGTTTTGAACATGGCTAAAACCTCTCATGCACAATCATCCGCTCACGAAACTCTCGGTCCCGCAGAACTGAAATCGATCAACGCCTGGTGGCGCGCATGCAATTATCTCTCCGTGGGCATGATCTATCTGCGCGACAACCCGCTGCTCAAAGAGCCTCTCAAGATCGATCATGTGAAGCATCGGCTGCTCGGCCATTGGGGCGCCAGCCCGGCACTGTCCTTCGCCTGGGTGCATCTGAACCGCATCATCAAGCGCGACGGTCTGGACATGATCTTCATGGCCGGTCCCGGTCACGGTGCGCCGGGCGTGCTCGGTCCGGCCTATCTGGAAGGCACTTACTCGGAGATCTATCCCGACAAGAGCCAGGACGCGGAAGGCCTGCGGAAGTTCTTCAAACAATTCTCCTTCCCGGGTCATATCGGTTCGCATGTCACGCCGGAGACGCCCGGATCGATCCATGAGGGCGGCGAACTGGGTTACAGCCTGTCGCACGCGTATGGCGCCTGTCTGGACAACCCCGAACTCATCGTCGCCTGCGTGATCGGCGACGGCGAGGCGGAAACGGGACCGCTTGCCACCGCCTGGCATTCGAATAAATTCATCAACCCGATCCGCGACGGCGCCGTGCTGCCGATCCTGAACCTCAACGGCTACAAGATCGCCAATCCGACCATCCTCGCGCGCATCAGCCACGAAGAGCTGGAAGCGCTGTTCCGCGGCTACGGCTACACGCCTTATTTTGTCGAAGGCGACGATCCCGAGACGATGCACCAGATCATGGCCGCAACGCTGGATACAATCGTCGCGGAGATCCGCGCCATCCAGAAGGCCGCGCGCAGCAGCAGCAAGGCCGAGCGTCCGCGCTGGCCGATGATCGTGCTGCGCTCGCCCAAGGGCTGGACCGGTCCGAAAGAGATCAACGGCCACAAGGCCGAGGGCTCATGGCGTTCGCATCAGGTGCCGTTCTCGGACGTGCGCAACAATCCCAAACATTTGAAACTGCTGGAAGACTGGATGAAGGGCTATAAACCGGAGGAGCTGTTCGACGCAAACGGAGCGCTGATTCCCGAACTGCAGGAACTCGCCCCCAAGGGCGTTCTGCGTATGAGCGCCAATCTTCACGCCAACGGCGGGTTGTTGCGCAAGGAACTGAAGATGCCGGATTTCCGCAACTACGCGGTGGAAGTGAAACACGCCGGCAAGGCGCTGCATGAAAACACCCGGCCGCTGGGCGAATTCCTGCGCGATGTGATGCGCAACAACATGACCAATTTCCGTGTCTTCGGTCCAGACGAGACCGCCTCCAACCGCCTGCAGGCTATTTATGCGGTGAGCAAGAAAGTCTGGATGGCGGAACTGTATCCCGAAGATGCAGACGGCGGCGAATTATCGCGCGACGGGCGCGTGATGGAGATGCTCTCCGAACACACCCTGATCGGCTGGCTCGAGGGCTACTTGCTCTCCGGCCGCCACGGTTTCTTCCATACCTACGAAGCCTTCGCCCACGTGATCGATTCGATGTTCAACCAGCACGCCAAATGGCTGGACATCAGCAAGAACCATGTGCCTTGGCGAGCATCGGTCGCGTCGCAGAACATCCTGCTGTCCTCCACCGTGTGGCGCCAGGACCACAACGGCTTTTCGCACCAGGACCCGGGCTTCATCGATCTGGTCACCAACAAGAGCCCGAGCGTGACGCGCATCTATCTGCCTCCGGATGCCAACACGTTGCTGGCAGTGGCAGACCAGTGCTTGCGCTCGACCGACTGCATCAATGTAATCGTAGCCGACAAGCAGAAGCACTTGCAGTTCGCCAACATCGACGAGGCGATCGTGCATTGCGCCAAGGGCATTGGCATCTGGGCGCGAGCCAGCAACGACGAAGGCGTGGAGCCGGATGTAGTGATGGCCTCGTGCGGCGATGTCGCGACCCAGGAAGCGCTCGCGGCAACTGCCATCCTGCGCGAACACCTGCCCGAACTGAAGGTGCGCTTCGTCAACGTGGTGGACCTCTTCAAGTTGCAGCCGGCCAGCGAGCATCCGCACGGATCGACCGAGCGCGAATTCGACAGCCTGTTCACGACCGACAAGCCGGTGATCTTCAACTTCCACGGCTATCCCTGGTTGATACACAAACTCGCCTACCGTTTCAAGAATCACGAGAATATGCATGTGCGCGGCTACAAGGAACGCGGCAACATCAACACGCCGCTGGAGCTGGCGATCCTCAACCAGGCTGACCGCTTCACCCTGGTGATCGACGTCATCGACCGCGTACCGGGACTGGCCGCGCGTGCCGCGCATCTGAAGGAACACATGAAGAACGAGATCATCCTGAACCTCGACTACGCGCACGAGCACGGCACTGACCGCGACGAATTCACCAACTGGGTCTGGCCGCTGTAGGCATGAACAGCGGATCCATCCTGGTCATCAACGCCGGTTCGTCGAGCCTGAAGTTCTCGCTGTACCGCATCGTCGCGAGCGACGACCTGCGGCTCGCGGTGCACGGACAGATCGAAGGGATCGGGACCCGGCCGCGAATAACGGCAATGGATGGTACGGGCGCGCAACTGGTGAAACGCGACTTGGCGGTCGCCGAGGCGCGCGACATGAAGGACGCGGTCGCAATCGCCGATGACTTGTTGCGCGCCCAGTATACGCACGAACCGCTGCTTGCCGCGGGGCATCGCGTAGTGCACGGCGGCACGGAATATTCCCGGCCGGTGTCGGTCGATGCTGCAGTATTTGCCAACCTCGAACAACTGGTCCCGCTTGCGCCATTGCATCAGCCGCACATTCTTGCATGCATAAGCGCGGTGAGCGCAACGCATCCGCAGCTCCCGCAGGTCGCCTGTTTCGACACGGCCTTTCATCGCTCCCACCCGAAGCTGGCCGATCTGTACGCACTGCCCCGGGAATACTACGAGGCCGGCGTGCGGCGCTATGGTTTTCACGGGCTTTCTTATGAATATATCGCGTCGATATTGCCGCTGCTCGCACCCGGGATCGCGAACGGCCGCGTGATCGTGGCGCATCTCGGCAACGGCGCGAGTCTTTGCGCTCTACGCGCCGGAAAAAGCCAGGATTCGACGATGGGCTTCTCGGTGCTGGACGGCATTCCGATGGGTACCCGTCCCGGCGGGATCGATCCCGGCGTGCTTCTGTATCTGGCGGGCCAACGCGGAATGTCACTTGAAGCGCTGGAACAACTCCTGTATTGGGAATCCGGATTGCTGGGCTTGTCCGGTGTCAGCAACGACATGCGCACGCTGCTGGAAAGCAGCGACCCGCGCGCGCAACTTGCTGTCGACTACTTCGTTTATCATGTCGCCAGGGAGATCGGTGCGCTCGCCGCGGTCCTTGGCGGGCTGGACGGACTGGTGTTCACCGCCGGTATCGGAGAGAACTCGGCGGAGATCCGCGCGCGGATCGTGAACGCCTGCGGCTGGCTGGGCATGACGCTGGATGCCGAGGCCAACCGCCGCGGCGGGACCTGCATCACGTCATTGGACAGCGCCGTCTCCGCGTGGATCGTGCCGACCAACGAGGAACTCATGATCGCCAGACACACCTATGCGCTGCTGACACGTGCGCAAACACAGTCGGCAGATCAGGGCGGGATCACTCCCTAAGTATTTCAGGCAGACCGAAGAAAACACGGATTGCATGAGGTCGCACAGTCAAGGATGCAGGATACACAGGGCACGCCGTCTTGCCGGAAGGTGTGACTTCGAAGTTGCCGCCGTGCATCGCCGCACTTACGCAACACGCACTTCAAACAGATGGCATTGCCACGGCTTCATGTCCACATACAGCCCGGCATCCCGCATCTCGTCGCCGCTTCGATCGTAGCTGAGTGCCGACATCACATCGTTAAGGCGCCACAGTTTTCCTCTCAAATCATCCAATGGCACCTGGACAAGTCCCTGCGCGGCATCCGACCGGAAATTGATTATGACAAGGTAGCGCTCATCGTCCCTGACCCAGCACCACGCGAGAATATTCCGGTAGCTATGGTTGTCAGACCAGCCGCTGCGTTCGCACAGTCGCCATAGCCCGTTGCGAAAGATATCGCGAGCTGTCGCCTTCAGCAGGCGTCCATAGAAAGAAGCAAGGTCATGGTCTTCCGGTTCCTCCGGGCGGCGTCCGAGAAATACCGGCAACCTTACCTTCCGTCCGTCGAACTGTCCTTCGTGCAGCAACCTGGCTCCGGGGAGCGTAAGGATAGCCATTGCGGCGGCGCGCCCTTTTTCGAACGGAAAAGCCGCAGCCGCCCTGGGCTCGTCATGGTTCTCGATGAAACGGATCATTCTATTCTGGTAGGCGAGGTCCGCCAGCAGATGCTGTCGAACGATTTCAGCGTCGCTGTGTTCCATCCTGTCGTATAACTTTTTGTCATAGCAGAAATCAAAACCCTGCTGCTGCAGTTCCCACTCGAGGTCCCAGTAGGCTTCTGCAATGAAACGAAAATCCGGTTGCGTCTTTTTCACTGCGGGGATGATCGTGAGCCAGTAATCGGCGCCGGGTTGAGTACCTGCACGCGCGCCCCAGGTGCGCTCGAAGATGTTGTTCAGCATCAGCATGGCCATGTCGCAACGCACCCCGTCGCACTGCGCGGCGATATCGGTGAGCGTCGCGATCACCGCGGCGCGCAGGCCGGCGCTGAATGCATTCAGTTGCAGCACGTCCGGCCACGCGGGAAAGTAAGGATCGCGTCCGCAGGCGAAAATCTTTCCTCCTGCTTCGACGAAGGAGGCCGGATCCCCCCTCGCATCGTCAGCGGTTCCTTGAACAAAATATTCCGGATGTTCGATCACCCACGGGTGATCGGGCGCCACATGATTCGGCACGAAATCGAGGATCAAACGAATGCCGCGCTTCGCAAGGGCATCGCGGGCCGATGCAAGACCCTGTGTTCCGCCGAGATGTTCGTCGACAATGTAACGGCGCACACAATAGGGCGAACCGGCATTGTCCTGCGCGGCAAAATCGGGAAGCGCCCGCCTGAAATCCGCCAGGAGTCCCGGGTTGCGCATCGAGATCCCGATCCCGGCCGGGCTGCGCTGCCAGACGCCCATGAACCATACGGCATCGAAACCCTGCGCGGAGATGGCATCCCACTCTTGCTCCGGCACCGTGGCGAAGTCAATGGACTTCCGGTATTTCCGGCTCAGCTCACCCAGCCAGACCCACGCGTTGATCTCATAGATGACAGGATATTTCGGCCAGGGATTCATCTATAAAGTCTTACGCGTCATATAAGCAAGCCGTCATTTCTTCTGGGGGGGAAATTGCGCAAGCATCGCAGCGATCACATCATCGATCTTCTTCTGCTTCTGCTCCGGTGTGGCTGACGGGTCTACCGCTTCCGTGACCGTTGCACGCCAGACGAGCGACTTGGTCTTCGCATCCACGAAATCGATGACCAGTGTTCCTTCCTTCTTTTCGCTGGTTCTGCCTTTTCCGCCGCCAACGGAAAGCGAACCCCTCCTGCCTACGGGTATGCCGATGGACATGCCAACACCGACGGAACCGCCGGAGATGGTCTGGCCGGAAAGCTCCATGCCGATCAGAAAATCGGGATTGTCCGCGGACATGTTGCGTCCTTTTGCCTGGAGCTGCACATTCATCGAGTTCCTGATCTTCTTGATCAGAAGTTCATCCCCGGCAGCATTGCCGGTTGCCGGCATCCAGTCAAAGGTCTTCAAGACTTCGAAATCCGCTGACGTGTCATAGTCGGAAGCCACCGGAAGCGGCGCGGCATATCCGGTCGTGGCAAAACTGAACATGAGTGCAAGTATCACTTTCTTCATTTTGACTTGTCCTTTCGATAAGAGTGCAAATCCGGATCAACGGGTAGGTCAGCCCTTCAGCACGATATCATTATTGTATATGGCCGAATGATTCTGCCATCGATATTCGATACTGCCTCCAATTTAATGGATCGGCATTTGCTGACTTCTCTACTCCCACTGTTGAATGCGGGGGAAGGTTAATTCGTGCCACTAGGCGCAGAACTTGGCGCTGATGCAGGCGCCGGGGCAGGTGTCGGCTCCGGAGCAGGTGCCGGCGGACTCACCGGAGCAGCAAGGCCGGCTTCATATTCATCCTCGCTGATCTCCTTCACTTCCGAACTTTGCAGCGTAACGATGCTGCCGGTGCGGGCGTCCTTCACTTTCACCGCGCCGGTACCCATGAGGGTGTCGACCTTTTCCGTGTAATACGCTGTACTCGATTGCGGATCCGTCACCTTGTAATAGGTGGAGGAGCATCCAGCCGCAAGAAGGCCGGCGCACAGACTTGCGGCAAGCCATCCAAACTTCACAGACTTTTTCATGGTTTGTTTCCTTTCATTATAGATACTGCAGTTGACCACAAATTGGCGAGGAGAAAACAAAGAACCGCGCCATTGAAGATCCCTGCAGCAATCCGCGGGGAATCTTCGATTCTGAAAATAATATTATTTATTCCGTTCTTGATGTCCTACGCATGCTACACGGTAAGTATATTTCCTTATTGCTTAGTCATAGCATCACTTGGTGCCTTTGCGGAACGCGGCCTCCTTGCCCTCTTGCAGCGCCTTCGCGGGATCCAGCAAGCCATAAAGTTGAATCAGCTTGGCTACCAGCCCGGTCCAGCCGGTTTGATGGCTGGCACCCAGCCCGGCGCCGTTGTCGCCGTGAAAATATTCATAGAAGAGGATGTGGTCGCGCCAGTGGGGATCGGACTGGAACTTCTGCGTCCCGCCGTAGACGGGCCGCCTGCCCTGCTTGTCCCGGAGAAATATATTGGCCAGCCTGTCGGAGATCTCCTTGCTCACCTCGAACAGGTTCATCATCTTGCCGGACCCGGTTGGACATTCGATCTTGAAGTTGTCGCCGTAGTACAGGTAGAAATTCTGCAGCGCCCGGATGATCATCACGTTCACCGGCATCCAGACCGGGCCGCGCCAGTTTGAGTTGCCGCCGAACATGCCGGTGTTCGACTCTCCGGGCAGATAATCCACGCGGTACTCCTGGCCGTTCACATGGAATATGAAAGGATGTTGCTCGTGATACTTGGACAGTGAGCGGATGCCGCAAGGACCCAGGAATTCGTTCTCGTCGAGCATCTTCGCGAGGATTCGGCGCAAGCGTTCCGGAGTCACGAGAGCCATGATCCCGCGTTCGGCCACACCGAAATGACCGGGTCCCGTGGGATGGATGGTTTCCTTGAGCTCGGGTATCCGGCGCAAGCGTTCCGCGATATGCGCCATCGCTCGCGGCAGGCGCTCCCGCATCGACTTCTCGACGACCGTGGTGGCGCACAGCGGCAGCAGTCCCACCATCGAGCGTACCTTGAGCCGCGTGGCGCTGCCTTCAGGGAGTTGCAGCAGGTCATAGTAAAATCCATCCTCCTCGTCCCACATGCCATCCTGACCGGACCGGTTCATGCCCGCTGCGATATAGTAAAAATGCTCTGCGAACTTGATGACCATGTCTTCGTAGGTGGGATCGTGGACGGCGATCTCGAACGCGATCTCCAGCATGTTCTGGCTGAACAGCGCCATCCAGGCCGTGCCGTCCGCCTGCTCGAGATGGCCGCCGGTGGGAAGCGGGGCACTGCGATCGAAGACGCCGATGTTATCGAGGCCCAGGAAACCGCCCTCGAACACATTCTTGCCGAAGCGGTCCTTGCGATTAACCCACCAGGTGAAATTCAACAGCAGCTTGTTGAATGCCGACTTGAGGAATTCCAAATCCGCTTTTCCGCGCTGTCCCTGCTCGGTGCGGTGCAGGAACAATGTCGCGAAGGCGTGCACCGGCGGGTTCACGTCGCTGAAGTTCCACTCGTACGCGGGCATCTGTCCGCTGGGATGCAGGTAGACGGAGCGCAGCATCAGTTCCATCTGCTGCTTGGCAAAATCGGGGTCCACGATCGACAGCGGCAGCGTGTGGAATGCAAGATCCCATGCCGCGTACCAGGGATACTCCCACTTGTCGGGCATCGAGATGATGTCCTCGTTCAGCATGTGGAACCACTCCGAGTTGCGCGCGCTCCGATAGCCGTGATGCAGCGGATTGGAGTGGTGCTCATCCAGCCAGCTGTCGCCGTCGAAGAAGAAGAACTGCTTGCTCCACAGCATGCCGGCGAGGGCTTGGCGCATCACGCCGGCCGCATCCGGCGATACCGAGGGCGGTGTCACCGAGCGATAGAACTCGTCCGCCTCCTTGCGCCGTGTTGAGAAGGTCGCATCGAACTCCGCTCCGAAAGGATTGGCAGCGCCTTTTGCAGATCCGCGCGCGGTCAAGCGCAACCGCACAGTCGCAGACTGGCCCGGGGCAATCGTCGCGCGATAGTGTGCCGCCGCTTTGGTCCCGGTCTTGTCCGGGTTTACCGATGTCTTGCTGCCCTGCACGACGAAATTATTGATGCCATCCTTGACATACGGGTAGGCGTTGGGCAGGCCGGGAAACAACCTGTCGTTGTTGGTGGTGTTGTCGGTGAACAGCAGAGGCACCTCGCCTTCGCAGGTAAGGATGAATTCTCCGAGCAGCGTATGCGTCGCCGCAACTGTGCTCGTGCCCGCGGCCGAATCCACCTGCCTGAGTTCCGGTTTCACCGCCGCCCGGTTGGATACCGATATCCAGGTCGCCCAGTCGTTGCGGAACCACAGTGTCGGCAGCAGATGCAGTTCGGCAGCCTCCGGCCCGCGATTGTGAGCCGTGATGTTGACGAGGATGTCCTCGGCACCGCCCTTGGCATACTCCACGAACACATCAAAGTAGCGGTCGTCATTGAAGACGCCGGTGTCGAGGAGCTCATACTCCATGTCGTTGCGCGTGCGCTGTCTGTTCGTGTTGACCAGGTCGCCATAGGGATAGGCCGCGTGCGGGTACTTGTAGAGATACTTCATGTAGGAATGCGTCGGCGTGCTGTCGAGATAAAAATAATACTCTTTCACATCCTCGCCGTGATTGCCTTCGCTGTTGGTCAGGCCGAACAGCCTTTCCTTGAGGATGGCGTCCTTGCCGTTCCACAGGGCCAGCGCGAAGCACAGGCGCTGCTTGTCATCGGAGATGCCGGCGATGCCGTCCTCTCCCCACCGGTAGGCGCGCGAGCGGGCGTGGTCGTGGGTGAAGAAATTCCACGCGTCACCGCCTTCGCTATAATCCTCGCGCACGGTTCCCCATTGCCGCTCGCTGAGGTAGGGCCCCCACTTCTTCCAATGGACTTTGTTGTCCCGGGCCTCTTCAAGCCTGTTGTGTTCTGCCGTCATGGCGTACCTCCCGGGTTAATTGCTGATTTTGACTTGCGTATGAAAAGATCGGCACCAATAAAATAGCCGCTTGAAATGCCAAGCGGCTAAATCTGGATGCACTGGTTAAGCAGTTGCGCATCGCAGGAAAACCCGGAACAGGATTCCCTGGCGATATTGTGAGCTAAGTTTCCTTACATCCGGAAAATGAAGTTCACTCTCCAGACGTCGTTAGTCGGATCATCGCCTTGGGCGACATCGATGATGAACTGGTTATAGCTGCCCTCGATCGCGAACGAGCGGTTTACGTCCATGCGCACGCCAAGTCCGTAGTTGTAGCTGACGTTGGTCGATGTTTTGGTGGGATAGTAGCAGGAGTAACCCCAGTACGGATAATAGTAGCAGCCACTACCTCCGGTCGGTTCCACGATATTCGAATCAAGCAGCGTCGAGCCGATCCCGCCGGATACGAAGGGGGTAACATCCCCGGCCATGAAATAATAGACCGCGTTCACATTGATGGTGGAGGAATACAGCGTGTTGCTATAATCTGTGGCCACAGGCCCAACAGGATCTACCACCGTCGCTTTATAGTTACGGCCACTCCAGGAGAACTGGCCGTTGATCTGGAAATGATCGTTGAAGTTGTAGCCCATGCCGAAACCCAGGCCGAATGCAGCATTTGTAGTTATGCTGGATCCATTTTGGCCATCGGTAGAAGTGGAGCCCATATAGTTGAGCGGCACGTTGAACTCCAGACTCCCCTGCCCGTTGTTGCCGCGGTTCCCCGCCTGGGCAACCGGGACAGTCAGCGCGAACACAGCCAGTCCGGCCAGGAAAAGTTTCAAAATTGTTGCTACCGCGTTTTTCATTTTACGCCTCCACTTGATTTTAGATCCGTTGTTGAATGCAGGAATTAGAGCTTCACCATGTTCGCATAGCTGCGCCACATCGTGATGAACTATATTCTTAGTGTCGATAAAATGCAATACGGCTACTGTGACTAAAAGTACATAAGCAGAAAATTCGGGTTTGACTGAAATAATAGCCGCAAATACATTGCGGGGTGTTTGGATTGGGACTAGAATCCCGCGCCTCGTATTCTGACTAGGGCTTGCTCTTGGAGGAAACTGAGCTGAATTCTTTAACTATTGATCAACAACCGGAGATACTTTCATGACCAAAATTTTGCATCTGTTCCTCATCGCCATCGCGTTCGTATTCGCAGCCGCACCGGCCGTATCCATGGCGGTTGAGCCCATAACAGTCAGCGACTCGATCGTTGTCAAAGCCACGATCGTCAAAGTCGACAAGAAAAAGCGCGAGATCACCTTGCGCGACGCGCAAGGCAACGAGGAAGCAGTGGTCGTGAGCGATGAGGTGCGTAACTTCAACCAGATCAAGAAGGGTGATGTGCTCGAGATTGAATATCACCGCGCTGCCGCATCGGCGCTGGAGAAAGTCGGCGACACCACCTCCGCGGGCACATCCATGGACATAGCGCGCGCAAAGCCCGGAGAAAAACCCGGCGTTATGGCAATGCAAACGCAAACCATCGTTGCCACCGTCCTGGATGTAGACAAGGCGAATCGCCTGCTCACCGTGCAGGGTCCAAAGGGAGGAATTGTGACTGTCGTGGTTCCAGCCGACATGAAGGCCTTTGACACCCTCGTGAAGGGCGACAAGATCTCGGCAGAATATGGCGAGGCAGTTGCGATCTCGGTGAAGACACCGGAAAAGAAGAAAAAGTAACTCCAATAATTTTCGGCCAGTCCAGGCGGGCGCTGCGAACGACGTAGCGCCCGTTTTTTTGGGACTCGCCAAACAGGATCGCTAACATTGCCGACGTCCCGGATAAATTTCGCCTACTCTGCCCGGGCCGTGTCCGTTTGTTCACCCGCAGTCCAGACTCGATAACGCACTTCAATGCTTTCCGGCACATAGATCACGATCGGCAGTTTCGGGTTGTAGCGCTGCCAGCTGTTTTGCGCGCCGCTTTGATCAAGATTGACACGAACAAAAGTTGCTCTCTTCGATTCTCCGGGCGGACAGGCCATCAAGGTTGACGCCGGTCCTTGTACGTTGTTCAGGATGAAATAATCATAACCCCAACCCTGCGCCACCTTGCGTGCAAGTTGCCCGGTGAGGAAATGCCGGTTGCAATCGGTCTCCATCATCTTGCCGATGATCAATTCCACCCGCCGGTCGTCTGGTGCATCCACCACGGGCAGCCGGATGACAACTCGCCGGTAACCGGCCTCGGCTTGGGGATAAGGCTTCAGATCGTCGGCCGCCGCGTCTTTAGCGAGCATGATCAACGGCAAACCCGCGAGAATAACCAATGCAAAACTGGCAAGTATCCTGTTTGCTTGAATCATGATTTTTCTGCTAGAGGTAGCGGACCATTTGGCGATCGTGTTCAATCTGTGCATAGACATGGGTTCATTATACTTTCCAAATCTGACCGGAGTGGTCAAGGTAGTGACTTGCAGTGCATCCAGCCTGCAATTCTTCTATTCAGTGATTGGCGTGGATTGCGAATAGATTTGCATGCGTATCGGAATTATCACGACCTCCGAATGATCGTCTTGCCGTCACTTTAAGTTGGCAATTTCCACAAAACCTTTTCAATTCCTGCAATAATTGCGGGAATGAATAAATAATACTGAAACAGGGAAAACATAATCATGAGCCAGGATGAACTGAAACGTGCCGTCGCCAAAGCCGCGATCGAATATGTTCCCGTCGACAGCATCGTCGGTGTGGGTACCGGCTCCACGGCCAATTTCTTCATCGACGAATTGGCCAGGATCAAACACAAGATAAGCGGCGCGGTCGCCAGTTCCGAGGCATCGGCAAAACGTTTGCAGGGACACGGCATCGAGGTCTTGTCGCTGAACGATGCGGGCGACCTGCCGGTTTACGTGGATGGCGCCGACGAGATCACGCGCCATATGCACATGATCAAAGGCGGCGGCGGCGCGCTGACACGCGAGAAGATCGTGGCGGCGGCGAGCAAAAAATTCATCTGCGTGTGCGACGCCAGCAAGCTGGTAGATGTGCTGGGCAAATTTCCATTGCCGATCGAGGTGATCCCGATGGCGCGCAGTTCGGTTGCCCGGCAACTGGTCGCACTGGGCGGACAACCCAAATTGCGTGAAGGTTTCACGACCGACAACGGCAACATCATCATCGATGTGCACGGGTTGAATATCATGAACCCGGTGGAACTTGAATCCACACTTGATCACATTGCCGGCGTGGTGACCAACGGTTTGTTCGCGCGTCGCGCTGCCGATGTGCTGCTGCTCGGCACCGCGGATGGCGTGAAGAAAATGACTGTTTGAACGCCCTCACCTCAATCCTCTCCCTAAGGGAGAGGAAGCAGCAGTCCCTTCTCCCTAAGGGAGAAGGTCAGGATGAGGGTTATAACAAGGCTGTCATCTATGTTTAACATTTGCAGCTTATGCTGTGCTGTTGCGTAAGGTGCCCCTAGAAATACAGAGTTCGCTCAAATGCAAGGCGTGGGGAAAATTTAGTGGCGCCGCATATGTGTAATATGTAAGCAAGAAATTTTCTTCGCAACGCAGCAGATGGGATGAAATCTGAATTTATAGAGGTACCTTTAATTTTAAGGATCGTGACATGACTAGTGAACATATCTCCCGGCAGTTCGATGCCGATCTCGAAGCAATCCGCGCCAGCGTTCTGCAGATGGGCGGCCTGGTCGAGAGCCAGATCAGGAGCGCCGTCGACTCGCTGGTCAGCTGCAACGTCGCACTGATGAACCGCGTGATCGAGGACGACCATCGCGTCAACGCGATGGAAGTCAAGATAGACGAGGCATGCAGCCAGGTGATTGCCAGACGCCAGCCGGCCGCCGGCGACCTGCGCCTGGTGATGGCGGTGATCAAGACAATCACCGATCTCGAGCGCATCGGCGACGAGGCTGAGAAGATCTCGCGCATGGCAAAGCTGCTGTCGCAAAAACAGGGTTACGCGCTGCCCCGTTTCCAGGAGATCAAGCATGCTGCGGAGATTGCGCTGGACATGCTGCGCAAATCCCTGGATGCCTTTGCGCGCCTGGATGTGGTGATGGCGGCGCAGGTGGTGCGGCTCGATGACCAGGTGGACGACGAGTTTCGCGCCATCATGCGTTACCTCATCACATTCATGATGGAAGACCCGCGCACCATTTCGACTTCCCTGGAGATCCTGTTCGTGGCGAAGGCGATAGAGCGTATCGGCGATCATGCGAAGAACATGTCGGAGTATGTCATCTACATGGTCAAGGGACGCGACGTCCGCCATGTCACCGTGGATGAGATCGACGAGGAAATCAAGGAATAGTGCAACAACAGATACTCGCCGCCGTAGACCTCGGTTCGAACAGTTTCCGGCTGGAAATCGCGCGGGTCGAAGGCGAACAGCTATACATGCTGGACGGCTTGCGCGAACCTGTACATCTTGCCGCGGGACTGACGGCCGACAATTTTCTGGATACCGAAGCCCAGCAGCGCGCACTGGATGCACTGGGGCGTTTTGCCGAACGCCTGCGAGATCTGCCGAAAAATGCGGTACGTGCTGTCGGCACCAACTCATTCCGGGTGGCGAAAAATTCCGCGGAATTCATTTTGCAGGCCGAGCATATTTTGGGATTCCCGATCGAGATCATTTCCGGTATCGAGGAAGCGCGCCTGATCTATCTGGGTGTCGCACACGGTCTTCCGCAATCGGATGAGAACCTGCTGGTGATGGACATCGGTGGTGGCTCCACGGAATTCATCATCGGCAACGGACTCAACCCGCTCATGATGGAAAGCCTGTACATGGGCTGTGTCAGTTACAGCACCCGGTACTTCCCCGACGGCAAAATCTCCAAGCGCGATCTTGCCAAGGCTGAACTGGCCGCACGCAGCGAATTGCAGATCATTGCTGCCGACTACCAGGGACAGTGGCAAAGAGCGCTGGGTTCTTCGGGAACGGCCAAGGCGATCGCCGAGATCCTTGAAACGAACGGCTTCAGCAAGGGTGGCATCACCCGTGAAGGTCTGGAGAAACTGCGTGCACGGTTGCTCAAGGACGGCGATGTGAACAAGCTCGACCTGAAAGGCTTGCGTGCAGACCGCCTGCCGACGCTGGCAGGCGGTTTTGCCATCATGTATGCGTCGATCTGCGAACTCGGCATCTCGGTCATGGAGCCCGCGATCAGCGCCCTGCGCGAAGGCGTGCTGTACGACCTGTGGGGACGCTTCCACAATAACGACATGCGCGACGTGACGGTGAAGCAATTCATGCAGCGTTACCGCGTCGACGGCATGCAGGCCGCACGCGTGGCGACACTCGCGAAAACATTTGCGCAGCAATTTTCAGGCGACAAGATTGACGAGAACTCTTTGCACATACTCGACTGGGCAGCCAGCCTGCACG
>Ga0210099_1000159_pt1 | contig 25626 bp, 21 predicted proteins | sample Joice_ThreeSqA_D_4_FD_184872 | JGI IMG/M metagenome (GOLD analysis project Ga0210099, IMG submission 184872) | Wetland microbial communities from San Francisco Bay, California, USA, that impact long-term carbon sequestration - Joice_ThreeSqA_D2... | ecosystem: Environmental > Aquatic > Marine >...
GAAATGAAATCCCGCGTTGTTCGAGCAAGTTTGCGACTTCATCAAAGCGCTGAGGATGCCGGGGTACGATGACCATTAAAAATCCAGATATGCCCAAATTCACCAGCGTATCGAGCAGTTGTACCTCTTCCCCATCACGCGTGCTGGCTGCAAGAAATATTTTGCGTGTTGTACCAAATTGCTCACGCAGCTTATTGCCCAGTTCCAGCATCCCGTTTGATGGCCCGATATCGAATTTGAGGTTACCCATAACAGAGACGTCCTTTGCGCCGAGTATCTTCAGGCGCAAGGCATCTTCATTGGTTTGTGCAGCAATTGCTGTTAGTTCTCTTAGAGCATTTTGTGTCAGTTGTTCAAAACGTTTGTAACCGATTGCTGATTTCTCTGACATACGCGCATTCAATAAAATTACAGGGGTGCAGGAAATGTGGCAGAGATGAATCAAATTGAACCAGATTTCAGTCTCCATCAATATTCCGAGCTCCGGGTGGAAATGCAATAAAAATTTATTGATTGCAAACGGATAATCGTAAGGTAGATACGCTCGCAGCACGCTGTCACCATAAATTTGCTTTGCTGCATCACGACCCGTGGGCGTAGTATTGGTTAGCAAAATATGATGGTTGGGGAATTCAGCAAGGAGCCTTGATACAAGGCTTTGTGTGGCATGTGTCTCGCCCACAGAAACTGCATGCAGCCAAATGACAGGCTTATCGCACTGCGTGGAATAAAACCCGAACCGCTCTCCGATGTGATCAAGATAATCCGGCTGCTTGCGCGCTCGCCATAACAACCGAATTAACACATAAGGAAATAGCAACCACAGTATTAATGTATAAAGAAATCTAATCATGTTCCAGCCATTATTTTCTGCAACTCACTGATCACGGTGGCAATATGTGGCGATTGGCTTATACCACCAAGATTGACTGCGTTATCGCCGGCATGCAGGCCCGTTAGCGCCGGATCGGTAGCAGTGTAAATACCGACAGTGGGTACTTTTAGCGCAGCAGCCAGATGAGCAAGGCCAGTGTCTACGCCTATTACTGAAGAGGCAGCCCCGAATAAAGAAGCGGCTTCATTCAGGTTTAATCGTGGAGGAATTTTGGCACCAGTAATAGACTCAGCGAGGCGCAGGCTGCGCAACCTTTCATTTTCACTGCCCCAAGGCAGGACACTCCGAATGTTCCTTTCGGAAAAATATCTGCCGAGCGCTATCCAATTTGATTCGTCCCACATTTTTTCGGCCCGACTGGTGGAGTGCAGCAATACCGCGTAACTCCCTTCGCCTAGCCATTCAAAACCCTCAGATGAGGGTGCATGAATGCCGTAATCTGCTGGACCGTCCAAAGTGTAGTCAAGTGCTTGCGCAACCAATTGGCGATTTCGCTCAACTGCATGTTGACCCTTTGCGACCGGGAAAGATTTTTGATACAGAATGGATGATAGCGATTCGCGCGCGCTATGCTTGTCAAAACCACATCGAAGACCTTGCGTACCATGCATCAACAGGGCACTTTTCAGTAAGCCTTGAGTGTCGATCGCAACATCATAGTCAAGCGCAGCCAAAAAGTCGCGAAAAGTGGCGATTTCACGCCAGGTAGCCGAGTTCAACAACCTGCTTCGCCAGCGTCGCCATGCAACCGGGATAGCATTTCGAACTGCAGAATGTAATCTGGGAAGCGCGGTATAACTCTCCTCAACTAACCAGTCAATTTGTGCCCCGGGATAATGACGCACGATATCGCTAACAACCGGTAGATTATGCAAAACATCGCCCAGGGAAGATGTTTTGACCAGCAAGATGCACAATTCTCGATGATTGGCGTTGAAGTGCGCCATAAAAATACAAATTCAAAAAATTGATAGGACATTATCTTATAGGATGAAGCAACACTTTAGGTAAATCGAATGCAATAGGTATTTACCAATTAATGAGTATTGGCTTACTTAACATCAAAAAGTCCCCTTCTCTTGACACATATAAGTTGTGACTGATGTAATGCGATATGTTCATTAGTTGAACACACTAACTTGACCGATGATTTTGCCAGCATTAGAAACTAAAAGCGCTTGACAATAACCTTCCAAAAAGTGAATTAACAATATTCAAGAATTTGAAAATTGACAGGCAAAATTCTTAAGCCAATTACAAAGGTCGATTAGTTCTGCCATGAACCAAATATCCTCAACTATATTGAAAAGTTGGGTTATGCTTCAACACAATACATTTATGCTTATTAAATGTTCATATATAGTTTCATCTTATTAATGCAAAATAAAAACGCAAGATCAAGCGGTAAACCAAATGTTGAAATTCATACCCTTGGAAAATAGTTACCGGGATACTTTGGATGAGTGAACCTCAAGTTTATGCGGTCATTCTTGCTGGAGGCAGCGGCAGCCGGTTGTGGCCGTTATCGCGCCAGCAGCTGCCCAAACAATTCCTTGCACTGGATGGAAAAGATTCTTTGATACAGACGACCATCAATCGACTGTCCCCGGTTATTGATGCAAAAAGCGTTTTGATTGTTACGCAAGAGTCCCATGCGAAAGGCGAGGCTTATCATACCCTGTTGCCATTTAAAACGTTGTTTGAGTCCACCGGACGCAACACTGCTCCTGCCATAGCTCTTGCTGCCGCCTACCTGACCTTGGGTGGTGACGATCCAATTATGGTTGTGCTGCCAGCCGACCACATCATCAAGGAAGAGGTACGATTTCGTGAGCATTTGAACATTGCCATCAAAGCAGCAGAAAGCGGGAAACTTGTAACCTTCGGTATCAAACCCACTCGGCCCGATACAGGTTTTGGCTATATAAAAGCCCACAAGGGAGACGTACACAATATATTCGATGTCGATCACTTTACAGAAAAGCCTGATGAGGCAACTGCACAACGATTTCTGAAAGAAGGAAACTATTATTGGAATTCGGGCATGTTCGTCTGGCGTGCTTCGGTGATACTTGATGAAATTAAACAACACCTGCCAGCGGTCCATCAGGTGTTGCAGAAAATCATGGCAGATAGCAAAACTGCGGGAACATTCCAGCTGGCCGTAGAAAAGAATTTTGCAGCCATGCCTGCAATATCGATCGATTACGGCGTACTGGAAAAATCCAGTAGAGTGTCCCTTATTCCCTGTGACATAGGCTGGAACGATGTCGGAAGTTGGCAGGCTGTGCATGAGATTTCGACACTCGACGAAGGCGGCAACGCATTGCAAGGCAAAGTCATCGCGATAGATTGCAAAAACAGCTTGATAAGAGCTGAAAAACGGCTGGTTGCCACAATCGGAGTAGAGGATCTATGTGTGGTCGAGACAGCAGATGCGGTATTGATATCAAAGAAAGACCAAACCCAACGTGTGCGAGAAGTAGTTGATGAGCTGCAACATCGAGGTGCAACCGAGCATCTTTTTCATGCCAAGGTCAACCGGCCGTGGGGCAGCTACACAGTCCTTGAAGAAGATCAGGACGGATTCAAAATCAAGCGCATCGAGGTTGCACCTGGTGCTCGGTTAAGTCTGCAAAGTCACCGCAAGCGTTCAGAACACTGGGTCGTGGTATCCGGCACAGCAACAGTAACCAATGGTGATGAAGTGTTTACTGTGGAGAAAAATCAGAGTACCTACATTCCAATCGGAAACAAACATCGGCTCGAAAATCTGGGAAACGAACCGTTGCATATCGTCGAGATACAAGTTGGCGAATATCTAGGAGAAGACGATATCCAGCGTTATGAAGACAATTACGGCAGATAGCCGGCAACAAACATTTAAGAAATTGAAAGTATAGAAAATGAATCAGAATAAAAAGGTTGCGTTGATCACAGGAATCACCGGCCAGGATGGTGCCTACCTCGCAGAGCTACTGCTAACAAAAGGTTATGAAGTACATGGTATTAAACGCCGTGCATCATTGTTCAATACAGATCGCATAGATCATTTGTACCAGGACCCCCATGTCAGTCACCGCAATTTCATATTGCATTATGGTGACATGACTGACTCCAGCAGCTTGATCCGCATCATTCAACAAGTTCAACCGGACGAGATATACAACCTCGCAGCGCAAAGTCATGTTGCCGTTTCATTCGAAGAGCCGGAATACACTGCAAACTCTGATGCACTGGGCGCTTTGCGTGTGCTTGAGGCAATTCGAATACTCGGCTTGGAAAAGAAAGCTCGCTTTTACCAGGCTTCTACCTCCGAGCTTTATGGCCTTGTTCAGGAAACCCCGCAGAAGGAAACGACACCGTTTTACCCGCGCTCCCCTTACGCGGTAGCCAAACTATATGCGTATTGGATCACGGTCAATTACCGCGAGGCATACGGTATCTATGCCTGCAACGGCATCCTGTTCAATCATGAAAGTCCGGTGCGCGGTGAAACCTTCGTCACGCGCAAGATCACACGTGCATTGGCTCGTATCAAGCTCGGCCTGCAGGATTGTCTCTTTCTTGGAAATCTGGATGCATTGCGCGACTGGGGACATGCCAAGGACTACGTCGAAATGCAATGGCTGATGCTGCAGCAGGAGCAACCGGAGGACTTTGTGATTGCCACCGGCGTACAAAACAGTGTGCGCGACTTCGTCAATGCGGCAGCCAAGGAACTTGGAATGATCATCACATGGCGCGGCAAAGGCGTTGAAGAAAGGGGCTGCGACTCATCCGGCAAGTGTATTGTCCAGGTTGACCCGCGCTACTTCCGGCCAACAGAAGTTGAATCCTTGCTGGGCGATCCGACCAAGGCCAAACAGAAACTGGGCTGGACACCTAAGATCACCTTTGAAGAACTGGTTGCCGAAATGGTGCGTGAAGATCTAAAGAGCGCAGAGCGGGATGAATTGGTCAAGAAGCACGGGTATGCAGCCTACGATTATCACGAGTAAGCAGCCAGGCAATGAACAAGAAAGTGAAAATTTACATCGCGGGTCATCGTGGTCTTGCAGGCAGCGCGATTGTGCGGGAGTTGCAAAGTCAAGGCTACACTAACGTCGTTACGCGCTCCCATGCAGAGCTGGATCTGGAAGATGCAGTCACTACCAGACAATTTTTCGAGCAGGAACACCCGGAGATCGTATTTCTGGCTGCGGCCAAGGTCGGCGGCATACATGCCAACAATACCTATCCTGTGGATTTTCTGATGAGCAACCTGCTCATAGAAGCCAATATCTGTCGTGCAGCGCATGCAACCATGGTAGATCGCCTGATCTTCCTGGGCAGCTCCTGTATCTACCCTCGCGACTGCCCGCAACCAATCAAGGAAGAATATCTGCTTACCGGCCTGCTGGAAGCGACCAATCGCCCGTATGCACTCGCCAAGATTGCTGGAATCGAGATGTGCTGGTCGTACAACCGCCAATATGGTACGAAGTGGCTGGCGGCCATGCCGACGAATTTATATGGTCAGGGGGACAATTATGATTTGAACAATTCCCATGTGTTACCGGCATTGATACGCAAGATGCATGAGGCAAAAATATCCGGTGTGGAAGAGGTCGTACTCTGGGGAAGCGGTAAGCCGAGGCGCGAGTTTCTGTATGTGGATGATCTGGCCAATGCTCTAGTATTTCTGGCGACATTGGATGTCGAGCAATACAACGCACTGGTTGAGCCATCGCAATGCCCATTGATCAATGTTGGCACAGGTATGGAATTGACTATACGCGAACTGGCAGAAGAGGTAGCCCGAGTTGTCGGCTACTCTGGCAAGTTTGTTCAAGATACTTCCATGCCGGATGGCACGATGCGAAAAGTGATGGATGTAACAAAGATCCACAAGCTGGGATGGAAAGCCAAAACAAGTCTTAAAGAGGGGATCAATCTGACTTATAGGAAATTCTGCGTGGCACAAGCATGAAGGAGATCATGCTGGCAAGGGGATCGGTTCCCAGAATTAGAAATGATACTTAGACTGGAGACCGGATCAGACACATAGCAAAAAATGTTGGCGAAGATGTTTTTTGATTCTCCTGCGGCGATGGGGTCAGTGATGTTAGCATCGCAGCACTGATCGAATTCCGCTAGAAACTGGCTACACTGAAAGCAGTCAAGCTTTCAATATATGAGATTACCGATGACTTATGTCATCATGATATCCAGAAATTCCGGGTTGAAGATGTTATGCCCGTAAGGTGTTAATTGTGTAACACCAATCGAAACCCTGAATTTTGTTCCTTTCTCGTGTAAACATCAAACCGAGGGGCCGGCATACATAAGTCCGTGCAGATCCCTGCATAACGAGTTTGTCGAGAATGCTACGAAATGTAGCAGGATAAATGCTTAATCTGGAATTGATTCAGGGACCAGAGGGAGACACGATCCGTAGCTGATACATAGCGACAATTATTTTAATGCCGGCGACCGAAAGTACAATAGTTAAGAGAACGCCTTCTCTCAGGGACGATCGGAATACACTAAATATCGGCGTTCATTTTTCAATTTGAGTGTGGTTATAAAGGAGACTCAAATCTAGGATAATCGCCAAGTTCATATAATTATTTTCGGTAGCCTTATGTCTTCTGTTTTCGAAAGAAACCCGAAAAAAGCATTAACTTTTGTAATTATAATTCTAGTATGGGGATTGGATTTTGCCGTGGCCCATTTGTATATCAGGCCCAATACTAGTATACGGGTGCTCAACAAAACATACCATCATGATTTGTTGCCCAATGCGATTACAAAAGAAAGGTGGGGCAATACAACATATTTAATTTTGACCAATTCTCTGGGTTTTAAAGATGAAACCGCAAGAAATGTTCCGCTATTTTCAAGCAAATATAGAATTCTATTCATGGGGGACTCATTTACCGAGGGAATGGGCATCCCCTTTGGGCAAACTTTTGTTGGACTGATAGGCAAAAAACTTGAAGGTCAAGCTGAAATTCTGAATGCAGCTGTTGCTTCTTATAGTCCGAAGCTATATTTTTTGAAAATAAAAGATTTGCTGGAAAATAAAATGCTTAAATTTGACGAAGTTGCAGTATTTATAGATATATCCGATGTGCAAGACGAGATAGTCTATTCTGGTTTCAATAACAAGACATACATTGGGGCTCGAATCAAAAAGTGCATTTTGGATAATTCGGTGATTGGTCGATGGCTTAATCAGCGCGGAATCATAAAAATATTTCGTGAATATCTCGGACTAGATTATGTGTTGCCAAGTGGCATCGACCCAAACATGTTCCGCAAGAATTATTCTCTTGAAAGAGGTCGCTGGACTTTCGATCCAATTGTATATAACAAGTGGGGAGCAATTGGAGTTGATTTAGCACTTAAAAACATGGATGAGTTATATATGCTCTTAGCTGCAAGAAATATTAAAATGACCGTAACCGTTTATCCATGGCCAGAACAAATTGTGAATGGCGATTTGAATTCAATACAAGTTGGCATATGGAAAAAGTTCTGTCATGAAAGGAATATACCATTTTTAAATTTGTTCCCTATATTCATACCACCAGGAATTGAAGCATCTAAAATGGTCTTGGATAATTACATAAAGGGCGATGATCACTGGAATGAAAAAGGTCATGAGATTACTGCTGATCAATGGATAAAATTTAGATGTGACAAGCGCAATATCGCGAAATCGACATGCTTTCAGCATTAATACTTCAACCGCTTGAAATTTTCAATTTCGGCACTCTTTCAGGAAGTTTCTGGATAAAAGCGCATACTGATTTGATTATAGTAGCAAATTCTGAAGGCTTCAAAGAGCTTGCATGGATCAGTTAGATATCATCAATATGAGTCACTACTCCCCGCTGATCTCCGCTTTCGTCACACTACTGCTGACCTTGATTTTAACGCTAAACAAACAAGGATTGCTGCAGGATATTCCCAACGACCGTTCGCTTCACACTGAACCTGTACCGCGTACCGGCGGAATCGCATTGATGGCCGGGATCTTGTCCGGCTGGATGTTGATGATAAAGTTCTGGGCTTGGTGGATCGTGTTACCTGCATTGGGTTTGTTCGTGCTTTCGCTGGTGGACGACATGCGCAATCTCTCCCCCCGAACGCGGCTGATTGGACATTTTATTGCGGCCATGATCGTGGTAGCCGCTGCGCGAGTTGATCTGTTCTGGATTCCACCGGTGTTGCTCTTCATTGTATGGATGACCAATCTTTATAACTTCATGGATGGTTCGGATGGATTGGCGGGTGGCATGGCACTGTTCGGTTTCAGTTTCTACGGCATCGCCGGCTTGATACATCATGACGAATCCTTTGCGATGATGAATTTCTCGGTAGGTGCCGCTGCTTTGGGATTTCTTTACCACAACTTTAATCCTGCCAAGGTGTTCATGGGCGATTCAGGTTCGATCCCGCTCGGCTTTCTTGCTGCATCGTTTGGTGTGTGGGGATGGCAGCAGGAATATTGGCCATTCTGGTTCCCCATAATTGTGTTTTCACCATTCGTGGTAGATGCAACTTTCACGCTCTTCAGGCGTTTGCGACGCAAGGAACAACTGTCGCAAGCGCATCGCAGCCACTACTACCAGCGTCTGGTGCAAATGGGTTGGGGGCATCGAAAAACTGCTATTGTTGAATACCAGCTGATGTTTCTGGCAGGTGCTACCGCACTATGGGGCATCGGATTTGATGTCCAGGGACAAGGTAATCTGCTGGCGTGGTGGGGTGCGATCTATATGGGGATGATGATGTGGGTAGATCGTCGCTGGAAGAAATTTCAGGAAACAAAGCAAAATTTCGCAGACGAATAAATTTCAAATTTGAATCAAACACAAATATAACTGCCAACTGCAAAGAGTTTGTCTTGATTAAGGAATTCTAATTGATATTGAAGTCTAACATTCGCACTGCATTGGCGGTATTGCACGATGCGATCGCAGCCGTGATCGCATGGAGCTTGGCATATCTGTTGCGCTTCAATTTTGAGCTGCCCCATGCATTTGTTGCCGAGCTGAAGCAAACCATCGCCTGGGTGGTACTGATGCAAATGGTTATCTTCTGGCGATTCAATCTGTATCGCGGTATTTGGCGATATGCCAGCACCACGGATCTGCGTCGTATATTTCTGGCTGTGTTGTTCTCTGCTGCGGTAGTCCCGTTGATGTTCCTGATGTTGCGTATGGAATTTGTACTGCCGCGTTCGGTACTGGTGATCAATCCGTTACTGTTGATCCTGCTTATGGGAGGAAGCCGATTTGTATACCGTCTTTGGAAAGAACAAGGACTGTACGGCGATTTCAAGCTTCGTGGCAAACCGGTACTGGTGTTGGGGGCTGGTGATGCGGCAGCAAGCCTGGCGAAGGATCTTGTGAAAAGCGATGAATGGCATCTGGTTGGATTTTTGGATGACGACAGCGAAACGCATGGTCGCACACTGAACGGAGTGCGGGTTTTGGGTGCGTTGGATAGTTTGCCGGACTGGGCTGACCGTCTTGGGGTATCACAAGCTATCATTGCCATGCCGACAAGTTCACACCAGCAGCGCAAGCGGGCAATTCATTTGTGCAATCTGGCCAATTTGAAAGCACTCACTGTACCCTCATTCGACGATCTCTTGAGCGGTAAAGTATCGGTGTCACAATTGCGTGCGATAGAGTTGGACGATCTGCTGGGACGCGACCCGGTGGTGCTTGATGATGCGGGGTTGCATCAGTTGCTGGGCGGCAAGGTGATTTTGGTGACCGGTGCGGGAGGATCGATAGGTTCGGAGATGTGCCGCCAGATAGCACGATTTGGACCTGACAAATTGGTTCTGTTCGAAGCCAGTGAATTTGCTCTTTACACCATCGAGCAGCAAATGAAACAAAGTTTTCCTTCTTTGAATTTTGTCTGTCTGGTCGGCGACGTTCGTGATCCCGCTCGGATCGGTGAGGCAATGCAGCTACATAAGCCAGCGGTTTTATTCCACGCTGCTGCCTATAAGCATGTTCCTTTGATGGAAAAACACAATGCCTGGCAGGCAATACGTAACAATGTATTGGGCACATGGACAGTAGCACGCGCGGCACAGCTACACGGAGTCAACAAGTTCGTGATGATCTCAACTGACAAGGCGGTGAATCCCACCAACGTGATGGGGGCCAGCAAACGGTTGGCTGAGATGGTATGCCAGGCGTTGCAGCCCACAGGTAGTACACGTTTCGTTATGGTACGCTTCGGCAATGTTCTGGGAAGCACTGGGAGCGTCATTCCAAAATTTCATGCCCAGATTGCACAAGGCGGGCCAGTCACCGTCACACATCCCGACATCACCCGCTATTTCATGTCGATACCCGAAGCAGCGCAACTGGTACTACAGGCAGGATTGATGGGGAATGGCGGCGAGATATTTGTTCTCGATATGGGCGAACCGGTGAAGATCACGGACCTGGCTAGGGATCTGATTCGCTTGTCCGGCTATACGGAAGAAGAGATCAAGATTGAATTCACCGGGTTGCGACCGGGAGAGAAACTCTACGAAGAATTGCTGGCGGACAGTGAGCATACCTTGCCAACACCGCATTCCAAGCTGCGTATCGCGCAAGCCCGGCAGGCGGATGCAGCCTGGCTGGAAGAAATGTTAAGCTGGGTAGATGCAACTACCATGGCGGATGACTCGGTGCGGGCGGGACTTGCCCAATGGGTGCCGGAATACCAACCTAACGGGAATGCTGCTGGAAATAAATCCTGATGCTTCAATATCTCCGGGCATAATTTAAAGCGTGGCTGAGCTCTCCGTAATTATTATCACCAAGGACGAAGCGGACAATATTCGCGCCTGTATTGAATCGGTGCCATGGGCCGATGAGATCATTGTTGTGGATTCCGGCAGTAAAGATGGGACTGTTGAGATTTGCCGTGAACTGGGAGCACGAGTTCACGAACATGAATGGCCGGGTTTTGGCATTCAAAAGAATCGTGCGCTTTCCTATGCGACTCACGAATGGGTGCTTTCTATAGATGCTGACGAGCGCGTTACTACTGAGCTTCAATCGCAAATAAAAAATGCGATCGAGAAATTTAGCGTAGATGGATATTACGTACCGCGCCTCTCTCAGTTTTGTGGACAATTCATCAGGCATTCGGGCTGGTATCCGGATTACGTGCTGAGATTATTCAGAAGAACAAAAGGGAGATTTTCCGACGATATGGTGCATGAACGGGTGATACTTGCAGGGAGTACTGAACGACTGGCCAGCCCGTTGTTGCATTACAGCTATTTGAGTAAAACTGACGTACAGCGGAAATCAGAGCAGTACGCCAAAGCGGGTGCGATGCAGATGTTCAAAAATGGCAAATCAGCATCGCCTATCGATGGCCCACTACGTGCGACATGGGCTTTCGTCAGAACGTTTTGTTTTCGTCTTGGGTTTCTGGATGGATTTTCAGGTTTTAATATTGCCCTGATGAATGCCAGGACGACCTATATGAAATACAATTATTTAAAAGCGATGCGTTCAGCCAAATCTGCGCTTTAGCGAACTGCGCAATAATTGCCAACGAAAGTTAAGCGTGTCATCGGGTTCAGGCAGTGCAATATTCTCAGCATGTGTTCCCCGGCGCAGATAATAACGATCGAACACCGACTGTCGAATACCCCATTTGTTCAGGAACTGCTTCCCCCCATTATTCTTCTTGATCCTGCCTGTTGATTTTGCCTGGAAATGGTAAACCAGTGAATCGCCTACGCCCAAAAAAATGCGGCAACCGGCGTGCCACAGCTTCATCGAAAAATCATTATCGCTGCTCATGCCGGGCGAGAATTCACTACTGTATCCGCCGACCCTGAACCACCACTTGGCGTAAACCAGTGTGGGTGGCCATGTGGCGCCATACCAGTCGGGTCTGCGATGATCCGGAAGGTTTGATAACAACGCTTTCTCATCAAATTGATCCGGGCTGCGACCATAATCCCTGACTGTCACACATGGGTTGTTGGAATCAACCGGCTCAATCATGGAACCGGACAGCATGAATAGATCTGAATCAAGGCCTATCATCTTGTTGACCAGCGCGGTATCCCATCCCGGGCAGCAGTACATGTCATCATTCAGATAGAGTATGTAATCCTTCGTGGCATGCATGGCCGCTTCATTCACCGCCAGGCAGATGCCGACATTCTGTGGTGAAACGGTGTGAGAAATATTTTGTGAGCGCACCCATTCAAGTGTGCCGTCGCTTCCACCATTGACGTGAACGATGATCTGGTGGACATGACTCGAGTTTTCCCGGATGCTGCGAATGCAGAGTTTAAGCAATTCAACATTATTCCAAGTTGGGATTAGTATTGAAAACATGCGTTGATGATCCTTTGGTTACCACAATTTCTCAATTTTGAAGAAATAATTGTGGGTGGAGGTTTCAAGATTGAACAACCGGCAAACTGAATCAGATTTAGAGGCTAGCATGGTAACATTCTCCATAGTTAGCTCATTGAAACTTCTCTAAATTATTTTTCATGTTTTTGAATATGGAATTATCGGGCATTCCTACAATATTGGAGCAGGCTTGAAAGTACCACGTCGAATCCTGGTGGTTGTTACCTTGCGCATAGGTGATGTATTGCTGTCCACCCCTTTGATCCGTTCGATGCACCTTGCATGGCCCAAAGCCGAAATAGATGTACTGGTATTTGAAAATACTGAAGGGATATTGCAAAGCAACCTGGATATTCGCCGTGTGATCACCGTTCGGGCGCGTCCTGGATTCTGGGAACATTTACGTCTGATATTGAGTTTGTTTCGTCGTTATGACCTTGCGGTTACAACGCTGATGGGAGATAGGTCGACTATTTATGCCTGGATAGCCGGAAGAAAGCGGATCGGAATGCATGATGGTAGCAATAAGCATCACTGGAAACAACACTTATTGTCGCAATGGGTGGCATATGATCATACTGAAACTCATACACTGTTGACGAATCTCGGTTTGGTAGATTTGCTGGGAATCAATCGCAGCTATGAAGTGGTAGTTGCGTGGGATCCATCAGATGAAAACTCAGTTGCTTCAAATCTGCCATTTGAAATTGGTGTGGAACCATTTGCGATTCTTCACCTGTACCCTAAATTCCCCTACAAAATGTGGACGGCGGATGGATGGATCAAGATTTCGCAATGGCTTAAGACGGAAGGTATCCGTACTGTGCTCACCGGAAGCAACGCTACAGATGAAATGAATTACATCGACCAGATATTCCGCGCCATGCCATCCGGTACCGTGAATATTGCTGGCAAGCTCAACCTTGCTGAAAATGCATTTCTTTTCAGCCGTGCCAAATGCTATGTGGGCCCGGATACGGCTACGACCCACATGGCAGCAGCGATTGGGACACCTACCATCGCATTGTTCGGCCCATCAAATCCGGTGAAATGGGGACCTTGGCCCAAAGGTTTTGCGGAAAACCGGAATCCATTCCATATGAAAGGAACTCAACGGGTCAAAAATGTGCTATTGCTGCAAGGTGAAGGTGAATGTGTACCATGTATACAGGAAGGCTGTGATCGCCATGTGGCAAGTCTGAGTACTTGTCTGCAAAATCTTACAACAGACAGAGTCATAAGGGCAGTCCACGAAATGCTGGGATAATGATACTTATCATTCTTGGCGCTTGGGAGAACATACGGATGAGTCCCAAGATTCAATATCTTGCAGCGGATGATCGTAGAACAAGCCATACGCTGCTCTCTGAAACTTGCCTAACAGTGTGGCGCGTGGGAATCCACCAGATGGTGATTCCCGATTCAATCCGTTCAGATAGCGTCTTTTGAATTCCTTTTGAGTAATACCCCATTTCATAACGAAAATCCGACCGCCCTTGTTGTGTCGAACACGCTTGGTACTCTTGCTGGAGAAGTGATAAAACCGGCTTTCACCGATAATGCGAAAACGGCGACATCCTATCAACCAGAATTTGATCAGCAGATCATCATCGCTGCTCATGCCCGGACTGAATTCAAGGCTGTACCCTCCCACCATTAACCACCACTTGCGATGAAACAGAGTAGGCTGCAATTCTCCGCCTTCAACGTCGCCTCTAGGGTCGGAATGATATTCACACAACAAGCGCGCTTCGTCAAAATTCTGCGGGGTTATACCAAAATCCTGCTTGATGATATTTGGATTCCTACCGTTGTCGGCCTGGATCATGGTGGAGAAAAACAATGCCAAATCAGTGTTGCAGGAATTGATCGCCTTGGCGAAACCCGTGTCCCAACCTGGGCAGGCGACCATATCATCGTTCAAGTAGAGAACCCATTCGTGGCTGGTTTGTGCAACCAGGTGATTTACCGCCAGGCATACCCCGATATTTTTTGAAGTATGACTATATTTGAGATCCTGAGTTCTAACCCAATCGAGTGTGCCATCCGAGCCGTCATTGATGTGGATGATGATTTCGTGATCGAATTGCGAGTACTTGCGGATACTTTCAACGCATAGTTTCAAATAATCCAGATTATTCCAGGTCGGGATGACGACGCTAAACATGAGAGTCCTGATATGAGACTTTATTTGTAACCGCAGACAATAATAACACCAAGGTGAGGCTGTAAAACGAGACGGTCATTTTCAAATTGAAAATTTCAACGGTTAAGCCGAATATAAAAAATCCTGCAACCAAACAAATCCCCATAAATGCAGCCCTTCTTGTTTGAGCTGACGGGGACCGGATTGATTGTAAGAATAAAGCCAAAGGAACTGCAAAAACGGAAAGGATGGAAAGAAATCCGAAAATGCCAAGTTCAGCTGCTTTTGCAAGCAATTCATTGTGCACTTCTCCGTGTCCAAGGCGTGCAGCTTCCGATGTCAGCATTCCGCTATTGTACAAAGGCCCCATATGCTGTGCGAACCCGCCCGGGCCGACTCCAAAGAAGGGATGCTCAAAGAATAAATAAATGGCGGTCTGCCAAAGTTGCAGACGGATGCCGATGGAGGTGTCCTTGTTCCCTTGTTGAAAATCTACTAGGTCCTGGTAGATCATGTCCAATCTACTATGAACTGTTCCAACCAGTGCATAGACAAGCGATGCGGTAAGCAAGAAGGCGAGGATAGCAATCAAGAGCTTAATCCATGAAATATGGCTATGTGACTTCCACCAAATTAGCATGAGTACCGGCGCAGCAATCCAGCCACCACGTGCACCTGACTGCACAGATAGATACATGCCAGCAAGCAAGCCGCAAATTTTAAAGATCATTAAAGGTGCTCTGTCCTGTTCTGACCAGTTAATGCAAAGTAGGGAAAGAATACCCAGCATCAAAGCCGAATCACCAAAATGGATGCGATTCACAAAATACAAGTTGTCAGAAAATAAATTGCGTTGCGCAATAATTGAAATGAAAAAGGCTGATAGTGAACCCAATGGCAAGCTATATTGCAGGAAGGTGACGGCTCGTTCATCTGTCTGCCGCAGTGCGAGAAATATTGGTATGGCGAATAAAAACCGGGATGGCCCGTCTAGTGGAGGTGCAGTGAAGTTACCATGGTAAGCCTGGCTCAACAATACCGCCAAAATCGGCGATGCCATGGCAATGGCAAATGCTATGCTATAACCGTCCCACAGGCGACTTTCCAGGAATTTGCGCAAGCGGAAAAGGTATATAAAGGAGGTGATGACCATAAGGAAAAACAAGGCATTCATGCCTCCCCGAACTGTCAGAAACAACACGGGATAACACAGCAACACAAACATGACAATGCGATCAAAAGATAAAGATTTTGGCACAAGAACTTTCTTGATTGAAACTGACAATGCCAACAGTAATTAGAACAGGATTGTACGACAATTCGATACATAAACTTATGGAAACGCCTATCAAGGATTTGGTCAACCCTAACAGAACTCGTACACTATGTAAGAATGGTTAGTTTACCGAGAGTAAATTAAGAATACGCCGAGTTGGGGAACGTAGTATTAGTTCGTAATTTAATAGGGTGAACTGACAGTATGTACGAAAAAAATCTTTGATATTTCTATTTAAGGCTTGATATACGGTAGCATGTGTAATGGTTCCTCTCATGTATTGCGTAATAATTGAGACAATTTCAATAAATATCCTGGAAGTAGGAGGATATTTATTGAATAACAGATCGATGTAATCAAGGAATTACTGAGTAAATGGGCACAAATAGCCGAGAACATTGGAAAATTGCTGTTGTTGTACCCAAATACGGTCTTGTTGGAGGAGGTGAAAGGTTTGCCAGTGAAATAACTGAGCGTCTTGCACTTAATGAAAACTTTGAGGTTCATGTATTCGCGAATCAGTGGATTGAATACTCAGAGAGAATCAAGTTCCACAAAGTCCCGATCATCAGATTCCCACGCTTCTTGGGCCCATTGGTTTTTGCCTGGTTCGTGCAATGGAAAATCAGCCGCATGAATTTCGATCTGGTGCATACGCATCACTGGATTTTTCATGCAGACATATATTCTGTGCATGGAGTTCCTCATGCCGGATGGGTCAGGGATGTACGGAAAAGGAGGCCAAGCCTTTATGACTGGGCGGTGATCTACATCGAGCGTTGTTTGATCAGGGATGGTGCTTCGTCAATATTTCTTCCAGTATCCTCTATCGCTATGGAAGCGTTTCTCCGCGAGTACGTACCTTTGCCCGGGCAATGGCAGATCATCCATCCGGGTGTTGATGTAGTACGCTTTTCCTCTCCGGATCGCGATATTTGCCGTGCCGATATCAGGGAGCGCTATGGGATTGACGCCGATGACCTCCTATTGCTTTTCGTTGGAATGAATTTCGAGGTCAAGGGTCTTGACGCCATCATCGCAGCGGTGGCCAAAGCCCGGACGATAAGGCCAGGGGCTAAAATCCGGTTTCTGGTTGTAGGTCGTGGTGATGAAAAGAAATTCGGAAGAATTTCCGAATCTTTGGGAATCGCTGAAGCAGTCATATTTGCAGGAACTCAACACGAGGGGCTTGAACGCTACTTTCGGGCTGCAGATATATTCATCATGCTCTCCAAGTTCGACACTTTTGGCATGGTAGTGCTGGAGGCGATGGCTGCTGGATTGCCTGTCATTGTCAGTCCCAACGTTGGCGCGAAGGATATTGTAAAAGAAGGTGTCAACGGCTTCATTCTAACTGAATACCAAGATGTGAATGCTGCCGCAAACAGGATAATCAGTTTATTAGACGTGGAGCGGAGGAGAACGATGGGAGCAACGGCGCAAATCGATGCCGGCGAGTATAGTTGGAAACAACTGGAAAGGAAAATAAGTGAAATCTATGAATTAAAGTTAAGGAAAAAATGTAAGATTGATTGACTTTGTAAAACATAAATACATGTAGCATTATATTAAGATAACTCTTAAGGTTGTGCATTACTGACAAAGCTCAATTCATGCATGGGATGTGATAGTACTGTGTTTTTAACTTCCTCATTACAATACTAATGAAAACCGTACATTTCGTGTATGTCTTGCCGCAGCTGGCAAACAGGATTTATGCACGCATTCAAAAAACTAGCCAAAAATTGTTGCACAGGCAGGTAATACATGGGGAATTAGGCGAATACAAATGGCCGGATCCATTACGCGCTCCCTATTCGATTACATACCATGTCGGAAATTATCTGGAGAAAAAATTTAGGTTAAAACTTTATGATTTGAGGGAGAGGACGAAAATCAATCCCTGTGAAGGAGATATATTGCTTGGACACATTTGGCAAGATCGAGAGACAGTGATGTGGGAAAACATTGAAAATCCTCTTTTTTCAAAGCGCTACCTGATCGGACCTTACAATAATGATAAGCAACAAGTTGGGTGGATGCTCGAGGCGGTTGAACGGTGCGATAATTTTTTTGGGATTTGCGGGGATTATTGGGCAGACAATCTTGCTTCTTCGCCCATCGTGGGGCTAGAGAAAAAATTTGTTCATTTGAATATGGCGACTAACATAACTGATTATCCCATGGTAAAGAAACGTTTTAACCCAGTGGGTAGCAGGAGTTTTTTTTACATCGGAAGATATGGTTCATTTGGTGACGAGAAGGGTATCGGCCTGCTTGAAGAGCTGGCCGCAAAAATTCCCGGTTTTGAGGGAGGGTATATCTGTGGGGGCGGAGAAATCAAAGGATGGAAAAAAATTTCTGAACCGACGAACTTGTCGGTGGATTTCATGCAAAGAGTGGCGGAAGACTATGACGTGTTTCTCAATATGAGCCGTGTTGATGCTCAATCCACGACGGTTATTGAGGCCATGAGCTGGGGATTCCCTGTGGCATGTACAAAACAGACTGGTTATAGTGAGGAAGAAGGGCTGTTCTATTTGTCTCTGGAAGACATGAGCTGGAACATTGCGTTATTGGAAAAAATCCAGTCATTGCCGGAGGGTGAGCTTAGGGAAATAGCCACCATTAATAGGGCGGTGGTTGAAAAAAAATACAATTGGGGCAGTTTGTTCTCCAAAATTGAGAAATATTTTTAGGAAAAATAACGTGAAGAAGAACACCGTATTAGAAAGAATAATGATATCGAAAACGCAGGCTACCACCGTCGAGTCCGACATAAGGTTTCATGAGCACTTGCGGCGGTATGCCTCTGCACGACGCTTTTGCTACGGCAAGGTCTTGGATTTCGCGTCTGGCTGCGGCTATGGCTCCAACATATTGTCGGCGAATCCTGAGGTCGAGGTTGTGGTAGGGGTGGACAAGGATGAGGGTGCGATTAATTGGGCCAAGAAGGAATTTGCATACGAAAAAACAGAATTCAGGTGTGTTGACATTGAGAGCGTGAACGAAAAATTCGATACATTAGTCAGTCTGGAGGCAATAGAGCATTTCCATGACAAATCTCTGATTCCAAGGCTAGCACAGCGATGCAGCTTTGATAACATTATCATTTCCTACCCAAACAAAAAATCTACGCATTTCAATCCACACCATGTGCATGATTTTAACGCGCAGGATATTTTGAGTATGATGGATCAGTACATTTGCTACCATTCCTATACGATGGGTGATGTTCAATTCCTTCTGTTTGTGAATAAGCCGAATAAAGCTCCGAAACATATATTTTCCAATATATTGGACTGGAAAGAATAGTGCATTGCAAGATTTGCGGTACGCCTACAAGCCGTGCATTCGATGCGGAGGTGTTGGTTAAATACCGCGTGGATTATTATCATTGCACCCATTGCGGATTTCTTCAGACGGAGGAGCCATATTGGTTGAGTGAGGCTTATAACAGCGCAATAGCTGCAGCCGATACAGGGCTAGTGCAAAGGAACTTGTTTTTGTCGAAGAAGTTGTCCGTGTTGTTGTTTTTTACATTCGGACGTGATGGAAAGTACTTGGATGTCGCAGGTGGGTATGGCATGTTGACACGCCTGATGCGCGATATTGGTTTCGATTTCTACTGGTCGGATAAATACTGCCAAAATCTTTTAGCACTCGGATTTGAGGCCATTGCAGGTTCGGCTTTTAAGGCTGTCACGGCTTTTGAAGTATTGGAACACGTGCCGGATCCATTGGGTTTTATCTCCGAGTCCATGATGCTGGCCAAATCGCGCACGATGATATTTTCTACGGTGTTATACGAAGGAGCACCACCTGAACCTGAATCATGGTGGTATTACAGCTTTGAAACCGGGCAGCACGTATCCTTTTTCCAGCGAATGACGCTACGGGTTATCGCCGAAAAGCTTGGCTTGAATTTTCATTCAAGGGGCTCTGTCCATATGCTTACGGACAAAAAAATCAGTTCTGGTAGGTTCCGCTTGTTTACTAGCGCACGTTTCTGTCGAATTGCATTTCCATTGATCCAGCGGTTATTGGTGTCCAAGACGATGTCCGATCACTTGGATATGATGAGCCGAAACCGATGAGGATATTATTCGACCAACAGATTTTCTGCCAACAAAAGTATGGTGGTATTTCTCGGTATTTTTATGAATTAGCCAACCAACTTGCAAGCATGGAAGGTCAACAAGTTGAGATATTCGCACCGTTCTATATCAATGAGTATTTTCATAGGGGCAGCAAAGTGAGTCCGCATGGTATCAAGGTTTCCCGGGTGCATCACACCAGATTCTTAAACACTGCTGCACTTTGTCTTTTGGTACGGCCTAGGCGAGATGTGGATATCTATCATGAAACGTATTACTCGCGATCTGATTATTGTCCGCGTACGGCAATAAGGATGCTGACAGTTTTCGACATGATTCATGAAAAATTAAACGGCCAATTTTCAAAAAGTGACCGCGCTAGCCAGGACAAAGCTTTGGCTGTTGAGCGAGCGGACCATATTATTTGTATATCTGAACATACTAGGCAGGATTTGATCGAGCTGTTTGGCGTCAATACCGCCAAGACGTCGGTGGTGCATTTGGGTTTCACCCTGACGAATCGGGATGAATCGCTGCAGAAGAGATTTCCTTCTGCGCGCCCATTCTTGCTTTACGTCGGCAATCGGTTTGGATATAAAAATTTTGAAGGCCTGCTTCAGGCCTACTCAATGTCCTTCCGTCTAATGCGTGATTTTGATTTGATTTGTTTTGGAGGTGGCGAACTAACGGCAAGGGAAAAAGGCTTGATTCAACAACTCGGGCTACCTGCGGAAAGTGTCCGGCACGTTTCTGGAGATGATGCGATTCTGGCGGAATACTACAGGGCCGCCAGCGCTTTTGTTTTCCCTTCGCTCTACGAAGGATTCGGCATCCCTCCGCTAGAGGCGATGAGCTTTGATTGCCCTGTAGTTTGCAGTAACGTAAGTTCGATTCCTGAAATCGTTGGCAACGCGGGTGAAATGTTCGATCCTCATGAACCTGATTCGATTCGCGAGGCAGTTGAACGCGTTGTGAATGACGATGCATTGCGACAGGGATTGATAGCTCGTGGTCGGGAGCGAATCAAGCTTTTTTCATGGGAGCGTTGTGCGCGAGAAACTTTGGATGTTTACAAACAGGTGCTGTCATAGAGGTGTTGTTGCGCTTCTTGTAAATCTTGGCACGACTGATGGTCTCCGGACGTTTTATATAGAGCATACCAAAGCTAAATGTAAAATAAGAGACAAAATATTTACAAGGGAACGTGGAATGCCGAAGAGATCAACAATTACACTTTTCAGACAATTAAACGAACTAAGAAAACACTATCTACAATCACAGCGCAATGATAATTCGTATGCGGGCGAATACCAGCATCTTAAAAATATAATGACTCGCCTGAATATAAATTGCGGCTATGTTGTGGATATAGCGGCAAGCGATGGGGTTACCCAGTCATGCACTCTTGGATTTTTCCAAGATACTAATTGGTCTGGGTTGGCAGTTGAAATGGATCCTATGAAGTTTTCCAAGCTTGCATTCTTATATGCGAACTTTCCCGGCACCAAGTTAGCCATGGGGAGGGTTATACCAAATAACGTATATTTCTTATTGAAGGGTTTTGAAGTTCCAACAGATTTTACTTTACTCAATCTCGATATTGATTCGTATGACCTTCATGTGATAAGTCAATTACTAAAATCAGAATTTCGACCCAAGATCATATCAATGGAAATAAATGAAAAAATCCCACCCCCTATATTTTTTACAGTTGACTACGATGAAGCCCACTTTTGGAAGGGAGATCATTTTTTTGGATGCTCACTGACGGCAGCATCGGAAATTATAAAACCTTACGGATACATATTAGAGTCACTTCAATACAACAACGCAATCTTTATACGCTCTGATATTTGTCAAGATTTATTAGATGATCAAAATGTAAAAGTTGCCTACGACTCAGGGTACCGAAACAAGCAAGGCCGCGAGAAACTTTTTCCTTGGAACTCAAACATCGATTGCATATTGGGACAATCTACTGACGAGGCTATTACTTCTTTAAGTGAATTATTCAAAGATTACAAGGGGAAATATACGCTACGAGTATGATCAAGGTCAAGCCAAGTTGGCACAATGCATCCCAACGCTTTAAGAAGGCTCCGGCTTACGAGTTACTGATCTATGTCCGAAGTTAAGAAACAGTTTCGCAAAAATTGAAAGAAATTTTAAGGATTTTGAAATGGCGCTTATTCGCGTTGCCAAGGACTATGAGTGGCCGGATATACTACGTCAGACTCCAGGTGGAAAGGGGGTTTGGGACGACATTCGTTTTACAACTGACGATGTTGAAGAATGCGACGCGCTTGTCGTACTTAACAATCGAATGAAGCACGACATTCGAGTTCGTTGTCCACAGGGATATGTCTGGGCGTTGATGCAGGAAACATATGTATGGGGTTTTGCCGAGTGGATGATCGAACGACATCAGGCATTCGACCGTGTGTATACCAATTACGTCCCGTCACCCGATCCGAAATATGTCATCTCCCAGCCTGCGCTTGCGTGGTTCGTCAATCGAACCTTCGATGAACTTACAACGTGCGCCATGCCTGAAAAGACCCGCCCACTTTCCTGGATTGTGGGGAATTGCCGCGACCTGCCTGGGCATATAAAGCGTTATACCTTCCTCCATGCAGTTCAGGCATTACCAGGGTTGGATATCGATTTATACGGGCGCGCCGTACGTCCAATTGCAGACAAGTGGGATGGCCTTGCACCATATCGTTATTCTATCGCCGCTGAGAATACGGATAGCCCCGATTACTGGACAGAAAAAGTGGCCGACTGCTTTCTTTCATGGACAGTGCCGTTTTATTACGGATGTGAAAATCTGGAGAAATATTTTCCGGCAGATTCTTTCATACGCATAGACATCAATCGCCCGAAAGAAGCGCTTGAAATAATTCAGCGCACACTGAACGAAGACGACTGGTTGCGACGATTGCCTGCGCTAGAAGAAGCGCGGCAGCGTGTTCTTTACGAGCATCAGATATTCCCTTACCTGTCAAAATTGATAAAGGCAGAGCCGTCAGGAAACTTGCCTAGAATCGACCGTACCATACCTGCATACCGGCGTAGTTTTCGAACAAGGATGAGAAGGCTGATATACAAAATTCGCAGGCAATATCTCAGGATGTGCATCTAGCTGAATGAAAAATTAGGGCAGGGCACGTGTGTTAACCATTCTAACATTTGATTGGTTCACAAAATAAATCATTTCTTTAAGTAATGAGTTGAGGGGGGGGCGTGAAATATTCCAGATGGCAAAAATTACGGCGCAGCACTTTGAAACGTTTGGGATACTGGCGAAAAATTTATCGTGTGCTACTCAAATTTCTTGGGGAAGCGCTTTTCTATGTTGATAGGGAACGTATCGTCTTTCGAACAATCAGTGCGGCTGATTTCGATATCTCTATGCGCCATGTGCGTATCGTTAGCGGCTGGGGATTGATCTATGCCTGTGATTTGTACTGTAAAGTACCTGAGGAGCGACGGGTGCACATGGAGTATTTGCAAAGCTTGCCAGATTCCCTGTCAAACCTTGAACCAGCCGATGATGCTAACAGAGCGATTTCGATTTTTATCAAAACGGAACCAAGTTATGTCGCTTATTTTGCTTCCAAGGTTGCGCCCAGGTTGAGCCGTTCATTTATTTTGGTCACTGGAGACAGCGATTATGCCATTGATAACAACTTTAGAAATTCCATTGAGCAGATAACCAGGCAAGGAAAATTCGTTGCGTGGTATGCGCAGAATTTGAATTTCAAACACGACAGAATATTTCATTTGCCAATCGGGCTGAATTATCATTCTTTTTGGCACAACGTGGATTTTTGGCGGGAGGGAAGGTACATTCATCCCATGCATCAGGAAGCGGAGCTTTTTGATGTATTGATGAAATCAAAAAGCTTTAAAGAGCGGGAAATAAAGGCGTACTGCAACTGGCATTTTTTCCTCGACCGTGGAGACCGGCAGAGATGTTTGCAAGAGGTACATCCAGAAGCCCGTTATCTTGAGCCTGAACGAGTCTCCAGACTTCAAACTTGGATAAATCAGTGCATTTTTGGTTTTGTCATCAGCCCTGAAGGGGCTGGCATGGATTGCCACAGGACATGGGAGGCCATTGCATTGGGAAGCATTCCGATCCTCAAGAAAAATCCTGTAACTCCTGTACTTGAAGGGCTGCCAGCTATCATTGTCGATGATTGGAAAGAGGTGACACCTGCTTTCCTTAGCCAGCAAGCAGCAGTTTTTCAAAATATGAAATTTGATTATTCAAAGATTTGGTTGGCTTATTGGAAAGGAAAATTCTCTGAATCGGAAATATTTGTCTGGCCTCCAATGACGATAGATGAATTCCGTCTGTTTTTAACCACTGGGTCTTTATCACCCCGAATCCCGCCTTTGCGCATGCTAAAGGCTAAAAAATAATTTCCCTGCCTAAGACACCTTTCTTCGGATTATTTCGACGACACCAAGAGGGAGCCCGTGGTTGATTGGGGAAATTCGATAAAATGAGCGTCGATTACAGCAACGCCATACTTTATGGGAGGCGTTCGATACTCAATTTTTCCAGCAGCTCGTCAGTAGTTTTCCATACATCATTTACACCAAGTTCGTCCATGCAGCGGCTTTTCCACGTGTCGTCGCATCCCTTCCGGTTGCAAGGCACGCAGGGCATGCTTGCCGCTACTACCCGGTGAAAATCATTCACAGCCATCCAGCCTTTCCAGTTGCTTGGTCCGAAAATTGTCACGGTCGGCGTGCCAACGGATGCAGCGATGTGGGGAGCTGCACTGTCCACGCCCAGATGAAGGGCGGATAAGGACAGGAGGGCAGCTAATTCACCCAGTGTGGTTTTTCCTGCCAGATTGAAAACATGGCTGCTGCGTACGTGGGCAATGGTGGTCGTTGCTGCCACATCCTCCGGTGCGCCAACTAATATAACGGGCAATTGATACACTCGCCAGAGCATATCCGCCAGCTCTCCCCATTTTTCATATCCCCACTCCTTGTATTTCCAGCGGGAACAGGGATTGATCGTGACATAGTGATGGTCGGGCGCGAGCTCGCATTCCGAAAGCAACTCACACGCACGTGCCATGTCATTTATTGCCACATGCAGTTTAGGGGCGGAGTCTTGGGTATCCATGCCGAGGGCGCGCACGATGCGTAGCGACTGATCAGCGCCAGGGTGCACTGGCAGCGGCGCAAAGGGTGGATTATGAAGTGTTGTATAGAGAATTCTTTGCCAGAACTTTCTTTCGCCGTCCAGCCGCCCTACTCGCACCGGCGCTCCCGTAAGAAACGAGAAAATCGCACCTCGATCGCCAGTTCGCAGGTCTACCACCAGGTCGTAACGCGCATGTCTTAGGCGGAGAGCAAATGTCGTATATTCCCGCAGAAGGCGGGGTAAAGCGCTATGAGTTTTTTCAAATTCAACGACTTCATGAATATTGGGGTCGGCTACGAGCAGGCTGCCATATGGTTTGCGAACCAGAATGGATACGCTGGCGTCTGGATGGTTTTCTTTTACTGCGCGGATCGTTGGAGTAGTAAGGACAACGTCACCTATATCGCCAAGTTGAACAAAAAGGATATTCTTATAGCCTGATATTATGGAAAGATCCTCCATTAAATTTTCCGAAATTTGAATTGCAAATTATAAAATCTGGCGGAAATAATCAACAGTCTCTTTAAGACCATCCTCAAGGCCAACTTTGGGCGCCCAATCCAGCGCGGTGCTTGCCAACGAAATATCTGGTTGCCTCTGGCGTGGATCATCCTGAGGCAGTGGCTTGTTGACCAGTTTGCTATTTGAG
>Ga0210099_1000160_pt1 | contig 25548 bp, 26 predicted proteins | sample Joice_ThreeSqA_D_4_FD_184872 | JGI IMG/M metagenome (GOLD analysis project Ga0210099, IMG submission 184872) | Wetland microbial communities from San Francisco Bay, California, USA, that impact long-term carbon sequestration - Joice_ThreeSqA_D2... | ecosystem: Environmental > Aquatic > Marine >...
CGTCTCGCCGACGCTGTACTTCAACGTGCCGCGCGGCTTCGACCTGCTGCTGCCGTTCCTGGAGAAAGATGCGGACTTGCGGCGCAGCTTCTTCCGCGAGCTCGACATGCTGTTCTACGCCGCCGCGGCGCTGCCGCAGAACCTGTGGGAGCGGCTGGAGGCGATGGCGGTTGCCGAAAAGGACGGCGAGCTGGCGATGATCTCGTCCTGGGGCTCCACGGAAACCGCGCCTTCGGCCGCGGCGGTGCACTATCACATCGAGCGCGCCGGCGTCATCGGCCTGCCCAACCCGGGCTGCGAGCTAAAGCTGGTGCCCGCCGCCGGCAAGCTCGAGGTGCGCGTGCGCGGGCCGCACGTGACGCCAGGGTACTTCCGCCGCGACGACCTGACGCGCGCCGCCTTCGACGAGGAAGGCTTCTACCGCATCGGCGATGCGATGAAGTTCGCGGATGAAGCGAACCCCGTGAAGGGCCTGCTTTTCGACGGGCGGGTGGTCGAGGATTTCAAGCTCGCCACCGCGATCAAGCGCATGCGCACAGCGCCGACGTGGACCCAGATGCCGGTGGTCCAGGACGCGGTGATCACCGGGCACGACCGCGACGAGGTCGGCGCGCTCGTCTTTCCCAGCCCGGCGGCGAAGGATCTCGCGCCCGAGACCCTGCGCGCGAAGATCGCGGCCGCGCTCAAGGCGCTCGCCGCCGAGGGCGGCGGCTCCATGCACCCGACCCGCGCGCTCGTCACGACCGACCCGCCCTCGATCGACGCCAACGAGATCACCGACAAGGGCTACATCAACCAGCGCGCGGTGCTCGAGAAGCGCGCGGCGCTGGTCGCGAAGCTCTACGCCGGCGGCGAGGACGTGATCCGGGCCTGAGGGCCGGCGCGCCGACTCAGCCCATCAGCAGCTTGGGCAGCCAGAGCGACAGCGCCGGGAAGGCAATCAGGATCGCGACCCGTATGAGCTCTGCGAAGAAGAACGGCATGACGCCGATGAAGGTCTGCATCATCGGCACGTCGCGTGCGAGCGAGTTGATGACGAACACGTTCATGCCGACCGGCGGCGTAATCAGCCCGAGCTCGACCACGATCAGCGCGAGGATGCCGAACCAGATCTTGACGTCGTTCGGGCTCATGCCGAAGTCCATTTCCGCGACGACTGGCCAGAAGAACGGGATCGCGAGCAGGATCATCGACAGACTGTCCATCAGGCAGCCGAGCACGATCAGTGCCACCAGCAGCAGGATCAGCACGACCAGCGGCGGCAGACCCGAATGGGCCATCATTTCGGCAGCGGCCTGGGGCACGCCGCCGCGCGCCATGAAGATGTTGAGCAGCTGCGCGCCGAGCAGGATCAGGTAGATCATCCCCGAGGTCTTGGCGGTATCGAGGAGCGCGGCCTTCATCCCGCCGAGATCGAGCGAGCGACGGACCAGCGCGACCATGGTCACCAGGAAAACACCGACCGCGGCTGCGGGGGTGGGGTTGAACAGCCCGAAATAGATCCCGCCGATCACGGCGCCGAAGATCAGCACCACCGGGCCCACGCCGATCGTGGCGGCGATGAACTCCTCGCGCGAGACGCGATCTCCCGGCGGGCCGGCGTCGGGCTTGACGCGGACGTAGACCGCGATCGTCAGCAGAAACATGACCACGGCGATGATTCCCGGGATGAACGCCGCGCTGAACATCTGGACGATGCTCGCTTCGACGACGATCGCGTAGACCACAAGCACCACCGAGGGCGGAATCAGGATTCCGAGCACGCCGCCGGCGGCGAGCGTGCCGGTCGCGAGCTGCGGACTGTAGCGGTAGCGACGCAGCTCGGGCAGTGCGATCTGGCCCATGGTGGAAGCGGTGGCGAGCGACGAGCCGCAGACCGCGCCGAACCCGGCGCAGGCGGCGACGGCCGACATCGCGACGCCGCCGCGCATCCAGCCGAGCCACGCGTTCGCCCCGCGAAACAGATCCCTCGACAGTCCGGCGCGCGCGGCGATGTTGCCCATCAGGACGAACATCGGCAGCACCGAGAGGTCGTAGATCGAGAACTGCGAGTAGACGAGCGTTTTCAGCTGCGACAGCAGGATTCCCGGTCCGCTGAGGATCGCGATCCCGGTCGCGCCGACGAGCAGCATCGCATGCGCAATCGGCACGCGGATCGCGATCAGCGCGACCAGGGCTGCGAGACCGATCAGCCCGGTGAGGAGATGCGGTTCCAACGTCGTGCGCCGCTCAGCGACTCAGTCGCGCAGCAGCGCGCGGCCGCTTTCGAGCAACGAGAGGACGCAGGCGATGACGAGCAGCCCGAGCGAGGCGAGGGCGGGCACGTAGGCGGTCCAGATCGGAATCTTGAGGATCGCGGTGGTCTCGATGTACTTGCGATAGTCGATCAGCCCGGCCCAGGTGCGCCAGGTGAGCAGGATGGCGATGCCGAGCGCGAGCAGCGCGGCGAATACGCCGAGCGCGGCGAGCGCGCGCGGCCCGGCGCGCGCGGTGAACAGGTCGGCCGTGACGTTGGCGTCGGTGAGCTGGCAGTAGGGCAGGAACGCAAAGATCGCCACTGCGACGAAGATCTCGGTCAGCTCGAAATCTCCGGGCAGCGGCTTGCCGAGCACCCAACCGGTCCCCGCGCTCCACGCGGTCATCAGCGCGACGCCGAGCAGGATGATGCCTCCGGCAAGCGCCCAGTACTCGATGAAACGGCGCAAGAGGCGCGACGCCCCCGCGCCGCGCCCCGGCTCGCCCGGCATCCCGCTACTTCGAGTATTTGGTGATCAGCACGCGCGCCTGATCGACCAGCGCCTGGCCGTCGATGCCTTTGCCCTTGACTTCGTCAACCCAGCGCTGCACGACGGGGTCGAGCTTCGTCTTGAACTGATCGAGCTCGGCCTCGGTGAGGACGATGTGCTTGTTGCCCGCCTTCATGGCAACGGCGAGACCGCCGACCTCGGAATCGGTCCAGACCTTGCCGACTGCGCGCACGCGGGCCTCGCCGTTGTTTTCATTGAATGCCTTCTGCACGTCGGGCGGAAGCTTGGCCCAGGTATCCTTGTTCATCGACACCTGGAAGGTCGTGGTGCCGAAGCGCACGTGCTGGGGGCCTTCGATCTGATACTTGGTCACGTCCTGGAGCTTGAGCGGCGGGATGATCTCCCAGGGGATCAGCGCGCCGTCGACCACCTTCTTGGACAGCGCCTGCGGCAGCGCGGGCACGGGCATCGACACGGCGGCGGCACCGAGCGCCTCGATGATCCACGCGCCGGTGCGCGTCGGGATCCGCATCTTGAGGCCCTTGAGGTCGTCCGGCTTGTGCACCGGCTTGTCGGCCATCTGGATGCCCTGGCCGGCGTGCACGTGCAGGAACATCACCTTGACGCTGTCGAAGTCCTTGGTGATCGCGCCATTGTTGAACATGTCGCGCATCGCCAGGTTGGTTGCGGTCGCGTTGTTGGTGTGCACGAAGGGCAGCTCGAACACCTCCGAGCGCGGGAACAGCCCCGGGGTGTAGCCGTTCACCGTCCAGACGATGTCGACCACGCCGTCGCGGACCTGGTTGATCAGCTCGGGCGGCTTGCCGCCGAGCGACATCGCCGGGTAGATCTCGATCTTGACCTTGCCGCCCGAGGCCTTCTCGACGTCCTGCGCCCAGGGCACGAGCATCTTGGTGTGCGCCGGCGCCTTCGGTCCGAGCAGGTGGTGCAGCTTGAGCGTGATCTGCGCCTGAGCGGCGCTCGAAAGCATCGCCAGGCCGAGCGCCGCCGTCGTCGCCGCAGCGGCAAATGGAACCTTTCTCATTTCTGTCTCCTCCGTCCGTGGGTCAGTAGTCCTCGCGCGGAACGTACTCCGTGCCTCGAGCCGGCCCGCCGTCGCATTCCCGCTTCCGTATAAGGATAGCCCAAGAACCAATCGGTCAGGCGGCGCCCCAGACTTCGCGCGCAATGTCGATGACCAGCCGCATTTTCGCGGCCTGCTGCTCCTGCATGAGCTCGTTGCCATGCACGGTGCTCGAGAAGCCGCACTGCGGCGACAGGCACAGCTGATCGAGCGGCACGATCTTCGCGGCCTCCTCGATGCGGTGCTCGATCATGTCCTTCGGTTCGAGATCGCCGAGCTTGGTGGTCACCAGGCCGAGCACGACGATCTTGCCCTTGGGCAGATAGCGCAGCGGCTCGAAGCTGCCCGATCGGGGGTCGTCGTATTCGAGGAAATAGCCGTCCACCTTGAGGTCCTGCAACAGCGCCTGCGCGACCGGCTCGTAGCCGCCCTCGGCGACCCAGGCGCTGCGGAAATTGCCGCGGCACAGATGAATGCACACCGTCATGTCCCCGGGCCGGTCGCGGATCGCCTCGTTGATGAACTGTGCGTAGTGCCTCGGCAGCTCGTCCGGATTCTCGCCGCGCTGGCGCGCGCCCTCGCGCATCTTCTCGTCGCAGAGGTAGGCCAGGTTGGTATCGTCGAGTTGCACGTAGCGGCAGCCGGCGGCGCCGAGCTGCTTGAGCTCCTCGCGGTAGGCCGCGGCGACGTCGGCGAAGAAGTCGTCCATGTCCGGGTAGGCGTCCTTGCTGATGGCTGCGCGGCCGCCGCGGAAGTGCAGCATGGTCGGCGAAGGAATGGTGACCTTCGGCGTGGCCTTGGTCACGGATTTGAGGAACTCGAAGTCGGCGAGCTGGATCGGCTTCGCGTGGCGTACCTTGCCGGTCACTTTGAGCACCGGCGGTGCAAAGTCGACCTCGCCGTTGGCACGATGAAACTTGGTGGCGATGCCGCCGTGCACCTCGACGCCGTCGAGCTGCTCGAGAAAGTCGATATGAAAATAGGTGCGACGGAACTCGCCGTCGGTGATGCCGTGCAGTCCGAGGCCTTCCTGGAACTTGACGATGTCGCGGATCGCGGCGTCTTCCGCCTTGCGCAGATCGGCCTTGGAGAGCTTGCCCTGCTGGTGCTGCGCCCGCGCATCGAGCAGTGCCTTGGGGCGCAGGAAGCTGCCGACGTGGTCGGCACGATAGGGGGGCGTGGTGCGCTGGGTCATGCGGTACTCCTCGCGGATGCTGGGCGGAAAAACAGAAAGCATGCCATAGGTGCCTCGCGACAGTCGGGCCAGCGGATCCACTGTTGCTGCCGAGACCGCTTGCGACGTGCAAAGGCAGAGGGCGTGGCTAAGGCTATGATTTAGTATAGTGGGATACGTCCCACTTCTGGTGACGCCGGATTTGTGGTTGCGATCCCACTATCTGCAGGGCTAGCGTGGGATGCCGTCCACCGGACCGGAAGCGCGTGGTGACCCAAGCCTACGCATTGCTCGACAGCATTTCGGAATTTTGCCGCCGAACCGGCATGGCCGAGTCGACCTTCGGGCGGCATGCCGTCAATGACGGCAAGTTCGTCGCGCGCTTGCGCGACGGTGCGCGGATCACCCCGGAAACGTTCGAGCGCCTGAATGCCTTCATGACGCAGCGCGGCATGGCGCTCGCCGCGACGCCGCGCGAGCTGATCCCGCTGATCGATGTCGCGCCGCGCGCGCGCCCTGCGCACCCGCGCCGCGGCGAGGGCGCGCCGTCCCGCAACTTTCGTTTCTTCGACAACCGGCAGAAATATCTTCTTTTCGTCAGCACCTGCGGCGAGAAGGAGGTGATCGCGCGACGGGTCGGAATGGAGCTCGCGCATATTCACCCGCGGCCGCCCGCGATCCGGGTGTTCGATGCCGGCATGGGCGATGGCACGGTACTGACGCGGGTCATGCGCGAGATGCACCGGCGCTTCCCGACGATGCCGTTCTATTTTGTCGGCAAGGAGATCAGCCTGGAAGACGTGCGCCTGTCGCTCGCCAAGATGGCCGATCGATTGTTCGAGCACCCGGCGACGGTTCTCGTCGTGACCAACATGTACTACAGCGAAGCGCCCTGGCTCGCGCCAAAGGCGCTTGCCGCCGCGACCTCCTTGCTCTGGCACGAGGTTTCCCTCAAGGGGACGACGGCGCACGAATTCAGCGAGCAAATCGCGGCGCTCGAGCCCTTTCTCGGCAAGCACTGGCAGGCGCGCCACAGTCCGCGCAGCGGGAACCCGATTTACGAGAGACCCGTCGCCCTCGTGCTCTATCGCGAAGACTTCCGTTTCCTGCTCGACGAGGCGATTCCGCAACAGGGCAAGGCGCGCGCGGACTACGATCTCGTGATCGCATCGCAGCCTTACCGCGCGCGGGTTCCGGTCGAATTCAAGGCGGGCCGCGTGGTGGCGCCGCTCGTGCGCAGCCTCGGACCGGGCGGGCGGCTGCTCGGGATCCATTCCTACGGCAACGATCCCGGGCTCGAGATCGTGCGCCGCGTCTGGCCCGAAGAAGATCCCTTCGGCACCGGACGCCATGATGTGTTGCGTGCGGTCCGCGCCGAGCTCGGCCGCGACGCCCGGCGGTACAACTTCAATGCTTATGCAGACAATCGCGCGGTGTTCCGCTACGAGATGCACACGCTGCCGACGGAGGTCTCCGAGAGCATCGGCACCTCGACGCTGTTCGCGGCCTGGAACGCGGCGGTCTACGTCGCGCAGATCGACGACGAGCGGCTCGCGCAGGCACTGGGCGACAAGAGCTACCTCGAGGCCACGCGCGAGGTTTTGCAGGCGCACGGCGGACTGTGGTTTCTCGACGAGTCCTACGTGGTTTCGCGCAAACGCGACTAGGAGCACAGATGAACACGACCGCCCCTCCCGAGCACAGCGAGACCATGATGGAGCTCGCGGCCTGCGGGTCGCTCGAGATGAACGCCGACCGCGCCGGCGACGCGCGCACGATCGCCGATGTCCTGCCCACGGGGACCAAGGTCTACGTCAATCACCTGCCGCGCAACGCGCTCACCGAGACGCTGCGCGCGCTCGCTGCGCTGCGCGCGGCCGGCCTCGAACCGGTGCCGCACGTCGCGGCGCGGCGCGTCGGCTCGCGTGCTGCGCTGAAGGGATTTCTCGAGCACGCCGTGCGCGACGCCGGCGTTCGCAAGGTGCTGTTGATTGGCGGCGACGATCCGCAGCCTGCAGGGCCGTATCGCGACAGCCTCGGGCCGCTCACGGACGGCCTGATCGCCGAATGCGGCATTCACGAAGTCGGCATCGCGGGCTATCCGGAGGGGCACGCACGGATTCCGCGCGCGGCCCTCGAGCGTGCGATGGACGAAAAGCTTGCCGCCGCGGCCGCGCAGGGACTGTCGCTCACCGTGCTCACGCAATTCTGCTTTGCGCCGATGCGGATCATCGAGTACTGCACCGAGCTCGCGCAGCGCTGGCCGGCGCTGCCGGTCTACGTCGGACTCGCGGGTCCCACCGACCCGGTACGCCTGCTGCGCTTCGCGCAGCGCTGCGGGGTCAGCGCGTCGTTGCGCGCGCTGCGCGCGCAGGGCTTCGGCGTCGCGCGCCTGGTGACGCATACCGATCCTGGCGAGCAGCTGCACGCGGTCGCGCGCTACTGCGCCGCGCGCCGCGCCTGCAACGTGGTCGGCGTGCATGTGTTCAGCTTCGGCGGCGCGCGCGAAGCCGCGGACTGGCTGAACCGCGCGATCGCCGGCGGGGCGCTCGCGGCGGCGACGCCCTAGACCGCCCGCTCAGTCGTCGACGCCCGCGAGCCGTCGTCCGGCGATGTAGCCGAAGGTCATCGCCGGACCGATGGTGATGCCGGCGCCCGGGTAGCTGCCGCCCATCACGCTCGCCATGTCGTTGCCCACCGCGTAGAGGCCCGGGATCGGGCGCTCGTTGACGTCGAGCACGCGCGCCTGGGCGTCCGTCGACAGCCCGATGAAGGTCCCGAGATCGCTCGGCACGAGGCGCACGGCATAGAACGGCGGCGCGACGATCGGCGCGAGGTTCGGATTGGGGCCGTGCGCCGGGTCGCCGCCGAAGCGGTGGTAGGCGTTGCTGCCCTTGCCGAATTCCGGGTCTTCGCCGCGCGCGGCGTGCTGGTTGTATGCCTCGAGCGTGCGCAGGAAGCCCGCGGCGTCGACGCCGAGCGCAGTGGCCAGCGCCGCGGGGGATGCCGCACGCAGCAGGTAGCCCGAGCGCAGATGCGGCTCGAGCGGCATCGGCGCCGGCGGTACGACGCCGATGCCATAGCGGCGAACCGCCCGGTGATCGGTGACCAGGTAGACCTCGACCTCCGGGTCTTCGCGGCAGGCCTCGATCATGCGCGGTACGAAGTCGTGGTACGAATCCGCCTCGTTCGCGAAGCGGCGGCCGCGCCGGTCGATCGCGATGTAGCCCGGCTTGCAGCGATCGATGAAGTGCGGGTACGGCTGCAGGCTGCCGTCGCGCTGCGGCACCAGCGACACCGGCGTCCACGCGGCCGGCTGGTCGGCTTCGGCCTGGAACATGCCGCCCGCTTCGCGCGCGAGCCGCGCGCCGTCGCCCGTGTTGCCGGGCGGCGCGAGCGGAACATGACGCTTGCCCGCGGCGACATGGCGGTAGTAGCGCGCCCGAAGATCGGCATTGCGCGGAAAGCCGCCGCTGGCGAGCACCACGCCCGCCCGGGTCCGCACCTCGAGGTGCTCGCCGCCGCGCAAGACGACCGCCCCGCGCACCGCGTCGTCCTCGACCACCAGCTTGACGACGGGCGCGGACAGCCACAGCGGCACGTCGCGCTCGAACAGCGACTTCGCCAGGCGTGCGACGAGCGCATTGCCGTTGGCGATGCGCGTGCCGCGCGGATAGCGCGTGCGATCCAGCGCGTAGCGCGCGAGCAGCTTGATGACGTGCCAGGCCGAGGCCGGCGCGCGCGTCGCGTTCAACAGATGGGGGATGTCGTCGCGGCTCACGGACATGCCGCCGAACAGCATCATCGTCGGCAGCGGCGCGCGCAGCTCGCGGAACCGCTCACCGAGACGGCGGCCGTCGAACGGTTCGGGCAGCAGCGAGCGCCCGCCCTGCGATGCCCCGGGCGCATCCGGGTGGTAGTCCGACCAGCTGTCCATGAGCAGGTAGCGAACGTGGGTATGCTGCTCGAAGAAGGCGAGCATCTCCGCGGCATGCGCGACGAACGCCGCGGCCTTGCTGCGATCGAGATGCGCACCGACCTCGCATGCGAGATAGCGCAGCGCGGCCTCGCGCGTGTCGCCGAGGCCGGCGCGTACGGCATGCCCGTTCAGGGGTATCCAGATCACGCCCGCGGAATACGCGGTCGTGCCGCCGAACAGCGGTTCCTTCTCGGTGACGATGACCTCGAGGCCGTGATGGGCGGCGGTGCAGGCCGCCGACAAGCCGCCGGCGCCCGAGCCGACGACCAGAACGTCGCATTCGATCGTTGTCATTGCATTTGCCCTGGCGAGGCGGATTTATACCCCATCACCGCGGGTCGAATCGCAATTGGGGGTATTCTTTTCGCTCCACCAAGGGAGTTGGCCATGACGATCATGAAAACGGTTCGCGTTCTGTTTGCGGCGACGGCCGTCCTGCTGTGGAGCGGCACGGCAAGCGCCGACGTCATCAGCGCCAAGGCCACGGGCGGATTTGCCGAAGTCAAAGACAATGTGGTCCTGGCCATACAGGCGCGCGGCTACAAGATCGACTACACCGCCCACATCGGCAACATGCTCGAGCGTACCGGAAAGGACGTGGGCTCGACGAAGCGCGTGTTCGGCGACGCCGAGGCCGTCCTGTTCTGCTCGGCCGTCGTGTCACGCAGGATGATGGAGAACAAGCCCTCGAACATCGCCTACTGCCCGTACGCGATCGCACTCTATACGCTGCCCGAGGACCCGAAGACCGTGTTTGTCGTGTACCGCAAGGGCCTGCCCGAGGTTGACGCGCTGCTCGCCGGCATCGTCAAGGAGGCGCTGCAATGACCCGCGCCGACCGCAGGCGGCGGCTGCTTGCCGCCGGGATCGTGTTGCCGGTGCTGCCGATGATGGCCTGGCGCGACGGCGCGGCGCAGGCGCTGCGCGCCACGCCCGCCTGTGGCAGCGATGCGACTTCGGCCCCTGCGACGCCGCCGCAGACCGCGGGGCCGTACTACACGCCGGATTCCCCGCGCCGCGGGACGCTGGTCGAGCCGGGTGACGCCGGACCACGGCTGCTGATCGGGGGGAGGGTGCTGACGACGGCCTGCCGTCCCGTGCCCGGGGCCTTGCTCGACATCTGGCACTGCGATGCCGAAGGGCACTATGACAATACGGGTTACCGCCACCGCGGCCATCTGTTCGCGGACGCCGCGGGTGCGTACCGGCTCGAGACCATCGTGCCCGGCCGCTACCCGGGGCGTACGCGCCATATCCACGTCCGCGTGCAGGCGCCGAACGGCCGGCCGCTCACCACCCAGCTCTACTTTCCGGGCGAGCCGGACAACGCGCGCGACGGACTCTGGCAGCGCAGTCTCGAGCTTGCGCTGCTGCCGCGCGCGCCCACGCAGGCGGCCCGCTTCGACTTCGTCCTCGAGGGGTAGCGCTGCGGGGCCCGCCGGCCGGCCTCGCCTCCTAGTACAGCGCGCTGGCGAACTTCTTGCGGTACTCGGAGACGAGCGCGTCGTCGCTTTCGACCAAGTTGAAGATGTTGATGACCTGCTTGCGCGCCGCGCCGTCGTTCCAGTCCTTGTCGCGCCGAACGATTTCGATCAGCGCATCGAGCGCCTCGCGGTAGCGGTGCGCGCCGGCGTGCAGCTCGGCAAGCGCGAAGCGCGCCCCATGGTCGGCCGGATTCGCCGTGAGCTTCGCTGCGAGCGTCGCCTCGGTCGTGCCCGAGGCGCGCATGCGTGCGAACGATACCGCCGCGCGCAGCGCGTCGACCCGCGCGTCCCAGTCGACGTTCGGGCGGACGGCCGCGAGCAGCGCCTCCGCCTCGTCGGCGCTCGCATGCTCGACGAGCAGCTCTGCGAGGTCGAGGCGTGCGGGATCGTTCGAGGGATCGAGCGCGAGCGCCGAGCGCAGCGCGGCGATCGCAGCTTCGAAATCACCGGCCGCGCGCAACGCCGCGGCCCGCGCCTGTTCGAGCGCCGAGGGTTTCGGCAGCACGCCGTCGATAAACGCGCGTACCTGCGACTCGGGCAGGGCGCCGAGGAAATGCGACAGCGGCTTGCCGTCACGGAACGCCATCACGTCGGGGATCGAGCGAACGCCGAAGGCGGCGGCCAGCGCCTGATTGTCGTCGGAATTGACCTTGGCCAGCCTGAAACGGCCTTCGTACTCGGCCGCCAGCTTCTCGAGAATCGGCTTGAGCACCTTGCAAGGGGCGCACCAGGGCGCCCAGAAGTCCACCACCACGGGAACCGTCTTGGAGGCCTCGAGGACCTGCTGCTCGAAGCTTGCCGTGTCGACGTCGATGGCGTGGTCGGGCATGGGGATATTGTGCATGCTTTCGCGCGCTTCGTGCGAGATGGGGCGGGTCGGTGCGATAATCAAGCCGGTTCGTTTTCCGCATGATGAAAGACCGCGCCGCATGACCTACGTCGTCACCGAGAATTGCATCAAGTGCAAATACATGGATTGCGTGGAAGTCTGTCCGGTGGACTGCTTCTACGAAGGCGAGAACATGCTCGTCATTCATCCCGACGAGTGCATCGACTGCGGCGTGTGCGAGCCGGAATGTCCGCCGGGCGCGATCATTCCGGACTCTGACGCCAAGGCTGAAAAATGGCTTGGCTTGAACACCGAGTACGCCGTCAAATGGCCGAATATCACGCGCAAGGGCACGGCGCCTGCAGACGCCGATACCTACAAGGACGAGGGCGGCAAGTTCGACAAGTACTTCTCGCCGAATCCGGGCAGCGGAAGCTGATCGCGGGGCGGGGCGTCGCCCCGGGCGGCAGGCGAGGCGCGAGGCGATGGAACAAACGCCGCGCGCCGGGCGTTTACCGACGGTGAGCCCCGGCAGGTACGCAGCGCAAATGCGTCCGGACGCCCGATCGGGGAAGGGAACGGCCATGCCTTGGACCATGTGCAGCAAGCGGCTTCGGACCTGGATGATGGCGGCGGGCACGGTGCTGCTTTGCGCTTGCCAGACCTACGACGGCAGCGCGCTGGTCAAGGGAACGTCGACCGAGGCCGACGTGCTCAAGCTGATGGGTCCGCCGGCCGAGAAGCTGAAGCTGGACGCCGGTGCCACGGAGTGGTTCTACCCGCTGTTCGTCGCGCGCCAGAGCTGGGCCGTGACCTTCTCGCCCGAGGGGCGCTTTCAATCCTCCGAGCAGCGCCTGGAGCGCGAATACATCGACCGCATCCGGCGCGAGACCTGGACGACCAAGGACGTGCGCGCCTTGCTTGGCCCGCCTTTCGAGGTCGTGCGCTTCGAGCGCCAGCAGCGCGACGTGTGGACCTACCGCTGGCGGGAGTATTCCGATTACTGGGAGCTCGACGTGCAGTTCTCCTATGACGGCGTCGTTCGCGAAGTGCTCAACCTGCGCGACATGGAGCGCTTGCAGATCGGGCCGGGCGTGTTCATCGGGGGCGGCGTGTGGGTTTCCGGGCGCTAGCCGGCACCGCAGGGCGGCGCGACGACGGGCCCCTGGAGGGAACGACCATGCCCAGGACGACGAACCGACTTTCGATGAGAGGCTGGCTGGCGGCGGCGAGCGTCGTCTTCCTGGTCGGCTGCAACTGGTACGCGCGCTACGACGGCAGCACGCTCGTGCCCGGGACCTCGACCGAGGCTGACATACTGCAGACGATGGGGCAGCCCGACGAAAAAGTGAAGCTCGACAAGGGGACGGTCGAGTGGTTCTACGCGCTGCCGGCGGCACGCGAGACCTATGCGATCACCATCGGCGCCGATGGGCGTTTCGTCTCCACCGAGCAGCGCCTGCAGCCCGAGTATTTCGACCGCATCCGACGCGAGACCTGGACGACGCAGGACGTGCGCGCCTTGCTCGGTCCGCCGGCCGAGACCGTGCGCTTCGAGCGCCAGCAGCGCGACGTGTGGACCTACCGCTGGAAGGAATACCAGGAGTACTGGGAGCTTGACGTGCAGTTTTCGTACGACGGCGTCGTGCGCGAGGTGCTCAAGCTGCAAGAATTCGTAGGAACGGCTTCGGGGCTGAGTACCTGGGGGAACTGACTGCCCCGCGGACGCCGCCGCAGCGCGGCTAGCGGCTAGCGGCTCGGCGCGCGCTTCGCGCCGTCTCCGGGCTTGGCGGGCGCGCTGAAATCGAGATTGTGGATGCCTTCGAGCTCGTCCTTGATCGACTTGCGCACCGCGGCGATCTTCGGCAGCGCTTTCTTGAACGCCTCGATGATCGCGGGATCGAACTGCTTGCCCGCTTCCGAGACGATGACGCGCGCGGCGTCCTCGACCGACATCGGCTGGCGACGGCGCTGGGTCGCGGTCATTGCCTCGAAGGTGTCGGCGACCGCGACGATGCGTCCCACGGTGGGAATTTCCTCGCCCTTGAGCTTTTTCGGGTAGCCGTTGCCGTCCCAGCGCTCGTGGTGCGTCAGGGCGATCGCGCGCGCCGTGACGAGCAGCGGATCGCTGTGCTCGCCGATGATCTCGGCGCCGATCTCGCAGTGGCGACGCATTTCCTCCCAGTCATGGGCGTTGTACTGGTCGGCGCTGTGCAGCACCACTTCCGGCACTCCGAGCTTGCCGATGTCGGCGAGCGGCGCGGCCTGCGCGATGAGCTCGCAGGTTTCCTTGCGCCCGCCGGCGGCCTCGGCGATCAGACGCGCGTACTGGCCGATCCGCGCGCCGCGACCGCTGAGTCCGCCCTCGCGGTAGGACAGCGCGCGCGCGAGGCGCTGAATGAGTTGGCTGCGCGCTTCCTGCAGCTCGCGCGTGCGTTCGGCGACGAGCTGCTCGAGCTGGTTGCGCTGATCGGTGAGCGCGAGCTGCGCCGCGACGCGCGCCATCACGATCGGCGGGCTGAGCGGCTTGGCGACGTAGTCGACGGCGCCCACCGAAAAGCCCTTGGCTTCGTCCTTGGGGTCGTTGCGACCGGTGATGAAGATCACGGGAATCGGCGCGGTCGCCGGGTCCGTCTTGAGGAGCGCGCAGACGTCGTGCCCGCTCTTTCCCGGCATCTCGACGTCGAGCAAGATCAGGTCCGGGTGGGGCAGTTTTGCGGCCGCCGTGAGGGCTTCGTGGCCGTCGGCCGCGACGCGCACTTCGTAGCGCCGCTTGAGCAAGGTGCCGAGCAGCGCGCGGATGTCCTCGCTGTCGTCGACCACGAGCACCAGCGGACGCCGCGCCGCGCCGGTCTGGGCGTCGGGCGTCGCGGGCGCTGCGCCGGGCGAAGTTCCTTCGGTGCTCATGCCTGCGTGTCGTGATCGAGGTTGAAAAAGCGTCTTGCGTTCTGCGTGGTCGCGGCGCCGAGTGCGTCCGCGTGTTCGCCGCGTGCCCGCGCGACAGCCTGCAGTATATGCGGAAGTGTGGCCGGTTCGTTACGCCGCGCCTTGGGCTGCGGGTGCAGGTCGCGCGGCGTGAGGTAGGGGGCGTCGGTCTCGAGCATCAGCCGCTCGCGCGGAATCTCGCGTACCAGCTCGCGCAGATGCAGGCCGCGGCGCTCGTCGCAGATCCAGCCGGTGATGCCGATGTACAGGTCCATGTCCAGGTAGCTGCGCAGCTCGTCAGCGTCGCCCGTAAAGCAGTGTGCCACGGCGCGCGGCAGCCCGTCGCGATGCGCGCGCAAGAGCTCGGCGAAGCGCGGATGCGCGTCCCGCGAATGCAGGAACAGCGGCTTGCCGAGCTCGCAGGCGAGCTCGAGCTGAGCGACGAACCAGCGTTCCTGGTCCGGATGGCGGGCATAGTTGCGGTTGAAATCGAGCCCGCACTCGCCCAGCGCCACCACGCAGGGATGCGCCGCGAGCGCGCGCAGCGCCTCGATCGTGCCGCCGTCGCACTCGCCCGCGTGGTGCGGGTGCACGCCCGCGGTCGCCCGCAGCTGCCGCGGATGCGCTTCGGCCAAGCGCAGCGCCTGGTGGCTCGCTTCGACGCTGCTCCCGGTGACGACGATCGTCGCCACGCCGGATGCGCGCGCGCGCGCGAGCACCTGCTCCAGATCGTCGCGAAACGACGCGTGCGTCAGATTGGCGCCGATGTCCACGAGGTCTGTGCACGGTGGCGTGGTCAAGAGGGACTCAAAGATTCTTGAGACGGTACAGCAGCTCGAGCGCCTCGCGAGGTGAAAGTTCGTCAGGATTGACCTGCCCGAGCGCATCGCGCAGCGGGTCGACGGCGGGTTCCGGCTCGGGCGCCGCAGGGGCCGGGGTGGCGAAAAGATCCGCCTGGCCGCCGCGCTCGAGGCCGAGCTGCTCGAGCCGCTCGAGCGTGCGGCGCGCCTGGCGCAGCACGGTGCGCGGCACGCCGGCCAGCGCGGCAACCTGCAGGCCGTAGCTCTGTGATGCGGGACCTTCCTCGACGGCGTGCAGGAACACGATGGTGTCCTTGTGCTCCACGGCGTCGAGGTGCACGTTGGCCACCTCCCGGTATTCGAGCGCGAGTTGCGTGAGCTCGAAATAGTGGGTCGCGAACAGCGTCAGCGCACGGTTCCTCTCGACGAGATGGCGGCTGATCGCCCAGGCGAGCGCCAGCCCGTCGAAGGTCGAGGTGCCGCGGCCGACCTCGTCCATCAGCACGAGGCTCGATTCGGTCGCGTTGTGCAGGATGTTCGCGCTCTCGGTCATCTCGACCATGAAGGTCGAGCGCCCGCCGGCGAGATCGTCCGCGGCGCCGATCCGCGTGAAGATCTGGTCTATCGGGCCGAGCCGCACGCGGCGTGCCGGTACGAAGGCGCCGACGTGGACCATCAGCACGATCAGCGCGACCTGACGCATGTACGTCGACTTGCCGCCCATGTTCGGGCCGGTCACGAGCAGCAGACGCCGCGCCGGAGAAAGCCGCGCGTCATTTTCGATGAACGGTGCGATGCCGGCTTCGACCACCGGATGGCGCCCGCCTTCGATCTCGATCCGGATATCGTCGCAGAACGCGGGGCGGCAGTAGTTCGCGGCCAGGGCCACGGCGGCAAAGGTCGCCAGCACGTCGGTCTGCGCGAGCGCGCGCGCGATGCGCTGCAGCGCCGGCACCTCGGGCAACAGCAGATCGAGCAGCGCCTCGTACAGCCGCCGCTCGAGCGCCAGGGCGCGCTCGTTCGCCGACAGCGCCTTGTCCTCGAAGGCCTTGAGCTCGGGCGTGATGTAGCGCTCGGCGTTCTTCAGCGTTTGCCGCCGGCGGTAGTCCTCCGGTACGCGCTCGGCCTGTGCGCGCCCGACCTCGATGTAGTAGCCGTGCACCTGGTTGTAGGCCACTTTGAGGTTCGCGATGCCGCTGCGTGCGCGCTCGCGCGCTTCCAGCTCGATCAGAAACGCGCCCGCGTTCGACTGCAGCGCGCGCAGCGCGTCGAGGTCCGGATCGTAGCCCTCGGCAATGACGCCGCCGTCGCGCAGCTGCGCGCCCGGCTCGGGCTGCAGGGCGCGCGCAAGCAGCGCGCGGCAGTCCTCCGGACAGGCGAGATCGCGCGCCAGCGCGGCGAGCAGACCGTCGTCGGCCGGCGGCAGCGCGGCGCGCAGCGCGTCGAGCCGCGCGAGGCTGTCGCGCAGCGCGGACAGATCGCGCGGGCGTGCACTTTTCAGGGCGACACGCGCGGTGATTCGCTCGACGTCCGCGAAGCCGCGCAGCGTCGCCTGCACCGGCTCGGCGGCCGTGGTCAGCTGCTCGACCACGTCGTGGCGCGCCGCAAGCGCCGCCCGGTCGCGCAGCGGGTGGTGCAGCCAGTGGCGGAGCAAGCGGCTGCCCATGCCGGTCGCGCAGCGATCGAGCAGTGAAAAAAGCGTCGGCGCCGCCTCGCCGCGCAGCGTCTCGGTCAGCTCGAGGTTGCGCCGGGTCGCCGCATCGAGCCGCAGATAGTCGCCGGCACGCTCCGCGCGCACGGCGCTGATGTGCACGAGCGCCTGTCCCTGCGTGCTGCGCGCGTATTCGAGCAGCGCGCCGCAGGCGCCGAGGGCGAGCGAAAGGTCCTCGCAGCCGTAGCCGGCGAGCGTCGCGCTGCCGAGCGTCTCGAGGAGCCTTTGCGTGCCGCGCGCGACGTCGAAGTGCCATTCCGGCAGACGCGTCAGCGTCGCCTCGGCGACGCCCTCGAGGGCAGGGCTGGCGTCGGCCAGCAGGATCTCGGCCGGCGCGATGCGGCGCAGTTCGTTGGCGAGCGCCTGCGGGGCGACCTCGGCGACCCGCAGCTCGCCGCTGGCGAGCGTGAGCCAGGCGAGGCCCACGCCGGACCGGTCGCGCGCCAGGGCGAGGAGCACGCTGTCCGATTTCTCGTCGAGCAGCGCCGAATCGGTCAGCGTGCCCGGCGTGACGATGCGCGTCACCTTGCGCTCGACCGGGCCCTTGGCGGCGGCCGGATCGCCGATCTGCTCGCAGATCGCCACCGACTCGCCGCGCTTCACCAGCTTGGCGAGATACGGCTCGAGCGCGTGCACCGGCACGCCGGCCATCTGGACCGGCGCGCCGGCCGAAGCGCCGCGCGCGGTCAGCGTGATGTCGAGCAGCGCGGCGGCGCGCTCGGCGTCCTCGTAGAACAGCTCGTAGAAATCGCCCATCCGGTACAGCAGGAGGATGTCCGGATGCTGTGCCTTGATGCGCAGATACTGCTGCATCATCGGCGTGTGGGCTTCGAGCGGGGCGTTCATGCGCGATGCGCCCGTATTGTAGGAGGCTCGCGAGGCAAGCGCTGCCGCTGCCCGGCGCGGCCTCAGCGCAGCGCGGCAAGCAGCTCGGGGAACACCTTCGGCGTGGCCGCCGCGATGTCGCCCGAGGCGAGGTAGTCCTGGCCGCCGCCCAGGTCGCCAACCAGCCCGCCGGCCTCGCTGATCAGCAAGGCGCCGGCGGCCATGTCCCAGGGCGCGAGGCCCATTTCCCAGAACGCGTCCAGGCGTCCGCAGGCGACGTAGGCGAGATCGAGCGCGGCTGCCCCGGCACGGCGGATCCCGGCGGCGCCGCGCATGATGCCTTCGAGGTGGCGCAGATACAGATCGAGCCGCGAGAGCTCCTTGAACGGAAAGCCGGTGCCGACCAGCGCGTCGCGCAGGTGGGTGCACTTCGTGACCCGCATGCGCCGGTCGTTCAGAAACGCGCCGCGCCCCTGCGAGGCGGTGAACAGCTCGTTTTTCAGCGGATCGTAGACCACGGCGTGCGCGATCCGGCCGCGCTGCTCGACTGCGATCGATACGGCGTATTGCGGAAAGCCGTGGATGAAGTTGGTGGTGCCGTCGAGCGGATCGATGATCCAGCGGGTCTCGCTCTGCGCGCTTTTCGCCTTGCCCGGCCGCGTCCCGGAGATCCGGCTCTCGCCGGATTCCTCGGCGAGGATCACATGATCGGGGTAGGCGCGCCGGATGATGTCGATCGCTGCGCTTTCCGCGGCCCGGTCGATCTGGGTGACGAAGTCGTTCGCGTGCTTTGCGCGCACTTCGAGCGGCGAGCCATCGAGGGCGGCGCGGTTGATGACGCTGCCGGCGCGGCGCGCCGCCTTGATCGCGATGTTGAGCAGGGGATGCATGGGAGCGCGATTGTAGCCTGCGCCATTGCGTACACTTGCGCATGCGCGACGACGTCCTGCAGCAGATCCGCGTCGTACTGTGTCGCCCCAGCCATCCGGGAAACATCGGCGCCGCGGCGCGCGCGATGAAGACAATGGGCATCGAGGACCTGCGGCTGGTGGCGCCGGCGCAGTTTCCTGCGCCGGAGGCGCAGTGGATGGCGGCGCACGCGGTGGACGTGCTCGAACGTGCGCAGATCGTCGATCGCCTGGAGGCGTCGATTGCCGATTGCGTTGCCGCCTATGCGCTCAGCGCGCGCCCGCGCGACTGGTCACCGCCGGTGCTGGCCGCGCGCGATGCGGCGCAGGCCGCGATCGGCCAGGCCGCGCAAGGTCCGGTCGCCATGGTGTTCGGCGCAGAGCGTGCCGGTCTGACCAACGACGAAGTGCTGGCCTGCCAGGCGCTCGTGCATATCCCGGTGAGTCCGCGCTATCGATCGCTCAACCTGGCACAGGCGGTGCAGGTCATGACCTATGAGTTGCGGGTTGCCGCGGGCGGCGGGGTTCCGACGGACCCAGGGCAGAGGCTCGCCACCCGCGCGGACATCGAAGGCCTGCACGCGCATCTGGCCGAAGCCGCGCAGGCGGTCGGGTTCTACGATCCGGCCGCGCCGATGAAATTCCGCGAGCGCCTGCGGCGCTTGTTCGCGCGTACCCAGCTCGAGCGCGAGGAGGTCAACGTGCTGCGCGGGCTGTTGCGTGCGCTGCTGGGGAACTTGCCCCCGAAATAGTTGACCAATTCAGTGGGAGATCCTAGGATTTGCCCTTCATAGCCGGGAGAAAGCCGTTCATGTTCAAACAGCTGCGTGAAGAAATCGCGACCATATTCGAGCGTGACCCGGCGGCGCGCTCGACCCTGGAGGTGCTGACCTGCTATCCGGGTCTGCACGCGATCTACCTGCACAAGCTCTCGAGCCGCCTCTGGGCGATGGGATTGCACTGGCTGGGCCGCCTCGTGTCGCACGTCGGCCGCTGGCTGACCGGAATCGAGATCCATCCGGGCGCGATCATCGGCAAGCGCGTGTTCATCGACCACGGCATGGGCGTGGTGATCGGCGAGACCGCGGAAATCGGCGACGACACCACGCTCTATCACGGTGTGACGCTCGGGGGCACGAGCTGGAACAAGGGCAAGCGCCACCCGACGCTCGGCAAAGGCGTCGTGGTCGGCACGGGCGCCAAGATCCTCGGTCCGATCCGCGTCGGCGATGGCGCCAAGGTGGGCTCAAACGCAGTGGTCGTGAAGGACGTGCCGGACGAGGCCACGGTGGTCGGCGTGCCCGGGCGCATCGTCGAGGCGGCCGCGACCCAGCCGGCGGCTGCGCGGCGCTTCGCCGCATACGCGGTGGTGCAGAACCAGGACGACCCCTACGCCAAGGCGATCCAGGAAATGGTGGCTCATACGCATGAGCTTGAGGCATCGGTCGCCACGCTCACGCAAAAGCTGGCCGCGCTCGAAAAGGAGCTTGCGGAGCACGAGGCGCAGAGCCCGCCCGCCGAGAACCTGCGGGCGGTGAAGTAGGTGTAAGGCATTGAATCGAATTGTTTATATATTAGTTGATCAAATTAGTCGGATTTTGTTATAGTTGAGTACTCTAATCGGGTATTAACGCAGAGGCAGACATGAGACTGACCACGAAGGGACGTTTTGCAGTGACGGCGATGGTCGACCTGGCGATGCGTCAGGCGAAGGGCCCGGTCACCCTGGCGGCGATCAGCGAACGGCAGCGGATTTCGCTGTCGTACCTGGAGCAGCTGTTCGGCAAGCTGCGTCGGCACACACTGGTGCGCAGCGTGCGCGGGCCGGGCGGCGGCTACTACCTCGCGGTGCCAGCGCAGGATATGTCGGTGGCCGACATCATCGGTGCAGTGGACGAGCCGCTCGATGCGACGCAGTGCGGCGGACGGGAGAACTGTCTAGACGACAAGCGCTGTATGACGCACGATCTGTGGGCGACGCTGAACGCGAAAATGTACGATTACCTTTCGTCGGTCACCCTGGCCGACCTGGTGGCGCACCAGCATGGCAAGCACGTCGCGGTGCTGCACGACTGGCGCGCTGCGGAGACGAGCGAATCGAATCCGGAACCGGCGATCGCGGCCTGAGGACCGAGCAGAGGACGCAGAGCGTGAAATTTCCGATCTATCTGGATTACTCCGCGACGACGCCAGTCGATCCGCGCGTGGCCGAGAAGATGATCCCCTACCTGACCGAGCACTTCGGCAATCCGGCCAGCCGTTCGCACGCCTTCGGCTGGAAGGCAGAGGAGGCGGTTGAAAACGCGCGCGCGCAGGTCGCCGCGCTCGTCAACTGCGACGCCAAGGACATCATCTGGACCTCGGGCGCCACCGAATCGATCAACCTGGCGCTCAAGGGTGCGGCCGAGTTCTACAAGACCAAGGGCAAGCACCTCATTACGGTCAAGACCGAGCACAAGGCGACGCTGGATACCTGCCGCGAGCTGGAGCGGCGTGGATTCGACGTGACCTATATGGACGTCGAACCGGATGGCTTGCTCGACCTCGCGAAGCTCGAGGCGGCGATGCGCGACGATACGATTCTGGTGTCGGTGATGTTCGTCAACAACGAGATCGGCGTCGTCCAGGACATCGCCGCGATCGGCGAGATCGTCAAGAAGCGCGGCGCGCTGTTCCACGTCGATTCGGCGCAGGCGACGGGCAAATGCCCGATCGACCTGAAGACGCTCAAGGTCGACCTGATGTCGTTCTCGGCGCACAAGACCTACGGCCCGAAGGGCGTCGGTGCGCTCTATATCCGGCGCAAGCCCCGCGTGCGCCTCGAAGCCCAGATTCACGGCGGCGGGCACGAGCGCGGATTTCGCTCGGGTACGCTGCCGACGCATCAGATCGTCGGCATGGGCGAGGCCTTCCGCCTCGCGCGGCTCGAGATGGCGACCGAGAACGAGCGCATCCGTGCGCTGCGCGACCGGCTGCTGAAGGGCGTCACCGAGATCGAGGAAGCGTTCGTGAACGGCGACATCGAGCAGCGTGTGCCGCATAACCTGAACGTCAGCTTCAATTTCGTCGAGGGCGAGTCGCTCATCATGGCGGTGAAGGACATTGCAGTGTCCTCGGGTTCGGCCTGCACCTCGGCCTCGCTCGAGCCGTCGTACGTGCTGCGTGCGCTCGGTCGCTCGGACGAGCTGGCGCATTCGTCGATCCGGTTCACGCTGGGACGCTTTACGAGCGCCGAGGAGGTCGACTACACGATCGATCACCTGAAGACGAAGGTGGCGAAGCTGCGCGAGATGTCGCCGCTGTGGGAGATGTACAAGGACGGCGTCGATCTGAATTCGGTGCAATGGGCCGCACACTGAAGAACCACGATGCACTGCGCCGCAGTGCGTGACTTTCGGAAAAAGCGGTAAGCAGTAAAGTAGTTTTTTGCAGGAGCAAAAAAATGGCATACAGCGACAAAGTCATCGATCACTACGAGAATCCGCGCAACGTCGGCTCGTTCGACAAGGCCGACGCGTCCATCGGCACCGGCATGGTCGGTGCGCCGGCCTGCGGCGACGTGATGAAGCTGCAGATCAAGGTCGGCGCCGACGGCACGATCGAGGACGCGCGCTTCAAGACCTACGGCTGCGGTTCGGCGATCGCCTCGAGCTCGCTGGTCACCGAATGGGTGAAAGGCAAGACGCTGGACGAGGCGGCCGGAATCAAGAACACGCAGATCGCCGAGGAGCTGGCCCTGCCGCCGGTGAAGATTCATTGCTCGATCCTCGCCGAGGACGCCATCAAGGCCGCGGTCGCGGACTATCGCAAGCGTCGCGGCGATGACGCCGTGGCGCCCGCGGCGGAGGTGGCGCCCGAGAAAAAGGCCGCCATCGGCTGAGGACGGAAACCATGTCGGTCACACTGACGGAACGGGCGGCGCAGCACGTACACGGCTTCCTGGCCAAGCGCGGCAAAGGCGTCGGGCTGCGCGTCGGGGTGCGGACCTCGGGCTGCTCTGGCATGGCCTACAAGCTCGAGTTCGCCGATGTCGTCAATCCCGACGACCACGCGTTCGAAAGCCACGGCGTGAAGGTGCTGGTCGATCCGAAGAGCCTGCCTTACCTTGACGGGACCGAGCTCGATTACGGGCGCGAAGGTCTGAACGAGGGGTTCAAGTTCCAGAATCCGAATGTCAAGGACGAGTGCGGCTGCGGCGAAAGTTTCAACATCTAGATTGCAGCGGCCCCGCGCGAGCGGCCGACGAGCGGCATGCGCTCGCGGCGCCGCCCGGTGGTTTGCTGCACCGGATCAACGGGGATAATCGGAAGGGGCGCAGGCCCCTTCGCTTTTGGTGCTGATGCAAAGTCATTTCGAACTGTTCGGACTCGAGGCCGGCTTCGCGCTGGATCGCGTGGCGCTCGACCGGGCCTACCGCGAGATCCAGGGACGCATCCATCCGGACCGCTTTGCGCAGGCAGGCGACGCCGAGCGGCGGGCCTCGATGCAATGGACGACCCGGGTCAACGAGGCCTATCGCGTGCTGCAGAATCCGCTCGAGCGCGCGCGGCATCTGCTCGAGCTGAATGGCGTCGATGTGGCGCTCGAGACGAATACCGCGATGCCGACCGAATTTCTGGAGCGCCAGATGCTGCTGCGCGAATCGCTGGAAGCGGCTTCCGGCGCGCGCGATGCCGTGGCGCTCGACGCCCTGCGCGCCGATCTCGTCGCGGAGCGTGCGCGCGTCGAGGCGCGGCTTGCCGCGCGCATCGACGAAGACAAGGACTTTGCTGCGGCCGCCGAACTGGTCCGCGAGCTCAAGTTTCTCGAGCGACTCGACGCCGAGATCGAGTCGGCCTACGACGCGATCGAGGCCTGAGCCGGTCGTCACGATGGCACTGCTGCAGATTTCCGAGCCTGGCCAGTCGACCGCGCCGCACGAGCACCGGCTCGCGGTCGGCATTGACCTGGGCACGACCAATTCGCTGGTCGCGACCGTGCGCCACGGCGTCGCAGTGACCTTGCCCGACGAGCGCGGGCGCGTCTTGCTGCCGTCGGTGGTGCGCTACCGGCGCGACGGCGGCTGCGAGGTCGGCTACGCAGCGCAGGCGAGCCAGGCCGTGGACCCGAAGAATACGATCGTCTCGGTCAAGCGGTTCATGGGCCGCGGGCTGCGCGACATCGACCATATCGAGAATGCACCCTACGACTTCGTCGATGCCCCGGGGATGGTGCAGCTTCGGACCGTGGCCGGGGCGAAAAGCCCGGTGGAAGTCTCGGCGGAGATCCTGAAAACCCTGCGTGCGCGTGCCGAGGCATCGCTCGGTGGCGAGCTGAGCGGCGCGGTCGTGACAGTGCCGGCGTACTTCGACGATGCGCAGCGCCAGGCAACCAAGGACGCCGGGACGCTTGCGGGCCTCAACGTGCTGCGGCTGTTGAACGAGCCGACGGCGGCCGCGATTGCCTACGGTCTGGACAACGCGGCCGAAGGCGTTTACGCGGTGTTCGATCTCGGCGGCGGCACCTTCGACATCTCGATCCTGCGGCTGTCGCGCGGCGTGTTCGAGGTGCTCGCGACCAACGGCGATGCCGCACTCGGCGGCGACGATTTCGATCATCGCGTGTTTTGCTGGGTGCTCGAGCAGGCGGGGCTTTCGCTGCTCGAGCCGCGCGACGCCCGCTTGCTGTATTCCAAGGCCCGCGAGGCGAAGGAGACGCTGACCGCGCATGGCGAAGCGCCGCTGACGGCGCGCCTGTCGACGGGCGAGTTCGTCGACCTCACGCTGAAGAGCGAGACCTTCTGCAGCATTTCGCACACCCTGGTGCAGAAGACGCTCGGGCCGACACGCAAGGCGCTGCGCGACGCCGGTCTCACGATCGCGGACGTGAACGGCGTGGTGATGGTCGGCGGCGCGACGCGGATGCCGGAGATCCAGCGCGTGGTTGCGGACTTCTTCCGCTGCGACCCGCTGAACAACCTCGATCCGGACAAAGTGGTTGCTGTCGGCGCAGCGATGCAGGCGAACGTGCTCGCCGGCAACAAGCCGCAGGGCGAGGACTGGCTGCTGCTCGACGTCATTCCGCTTTCGCTCGGCATCGAGACGATGGGCGGTCTGGTAGAACGGATCATTCCGCGCAACTCGACCATTCCGGTCGCCCGTGCCCAGGCGTTCACGACCTTCAAGGACGGACAGAGCGCGATGAGCGTGCATGTCGTGCAGGGCGAGCGGGAGCTCGTCGCCGATTGCCGCTCGCTCGCCAAGTTCGAGCTGCACGGGATCCCGCCGATGGTGGCGGGCGCCGCGCGCATTCGGGTGACCTTTCAGGTCGACGCCGACGGGCTGCTGGCGGTCAGCGCGCGCGAGGCGACGACCGGCGTCGAGGCCTCGGTCACCGTGAAGCCGTCCTATGGACTTGAGGACCGCGACATCGAACGCATGCTGCGCGATTCGGTCGAGCACGCCAAGGACGACATTCTGGTGCGCGCGCTGCAGGAAGCGATGGTCGACGCGCGTCGGCTGCTCGCGGCGGTGGAAGCGGCGCTTGCCGCCGACGGCGCGCTGCTTGCCGATGCCGAGCGTGTCGAAATCGAGCGGGGAATGGCCGCGCTGCGCGCGGCGATGGACGCGGGCGATCACCGCGCCATCAAGCGCGCCTCGGAGGCGCTCAACCGGACGACCGAGCCCTTCGCCGGGCGGCGCATGGACGTCAGCGTCAAGCGCGCGCTGTCGGGGCAGAAGATCGCCAACTTCGACAGCTGATGCCGAAGCTGAAAGTGCTGCCGCACGCCGCGCTCTGTCCGGCCGGCGCGGAGATCGAGGCGCGCGAGGGCGTGTCGATTCTCGACACGCTGCTCGCACAGGGCATCGAGATCGAGCACGCCTGCGAAAAGTCCTGCGCCTGCACGACCTGCCACGTCGTGGTGCGCGAGGGCTACGAATCGCTCGACGAGGCCGAGGAGAAGGAAGAGGACATGCTCGACAAGGCCTGGGGGCTGGAGGCGACCTCGCGCCTGTCCTGCCAGACCAAGGTGCGCGATGCCGATCTGGTGATCGAGATCCCGAAGTACACGATCAACCTGGCACGCGAGGAACATTGAGCGG
>Ga0210099_1000161_pt1 | contig 25166 bp, 20 predicted proteins | sample Joice_ThreeSqA_D_4_FD_184872 | JGI IMG/M metagenome (GOLD analysis project Ga0210099, IMG submission 184872) | Wetland microbial communities from San Francisco Bay, California, USA, that impact long-term carbon sequestration - Joice_ThreeSqA_D2... | ecosystem: Environmental > Aquatic > Marine >...
CTGGTGCCCAGGGAATGGGTGTGATTGAAAAATTGGCGTGACCGGCACGATCAAGGTCATCGATTTCCAGTTGAGTCCGTTACGCATTCGATCCGGGGCGGTGCTTTACATCAGCGTTCCGGGGTAACAATGCTTCCCCGCATATCTGGCAATAACCTTACCTGGCATTGGTGAACGACATGCAGCAACTTGAACAAGTCGCGATATTTTTGCTCACCGCCGTGCTCATCGTGCCGATTTTCCAGCGATTGAAACTCGGTGCCGTGCTCGGATACCTTGCATCAGGGATGATCATCGGTCCGTGGGGTCTTGGCCTTATCGGTGAAGTCGAATCCACGCTGAAGTTTTCAGAATTGGGTGTCGTGCTGCTGCTGTTCCTGATCGGACTGGAACTGGAGCCGCGCAGGTTATGGACGCTGCGCAATTCGGTGTTCGGGCTGGGCGGCGCGCAGGTGGCGGCGACGGGCTTCGTGATCGGATCGCTTGCCCTGGCGGCGGGATTTTCCTGGCAGGCCGCGCTGATCATCGGCCTTGGCAGCGCCATGTCATCCACCGCTTTGGTAATGACTTCTTTGGCCGAACGCGGGCAACTGCTGACCCGCTATGGACGCGAATCGTTTGCGATCCTGCTGTTTCAGGACCTGGCCGTCATCCCATTGCTTGCACTTTTGCCGTTGTTGTCTGCCGTACCCGGGCAGGACACAAACCAATGGCTGGGCGCGGTAAAGGGCATCATCGTCATCGCAGTGTTCATCGCCGGCAGCAGGCTGCTGATCCGTCCCGCGCTCAAATTCATCGCACGCAACCGGAGCCGCGAGGTGTTTACCGCAGCCGCGCTGCTGCTGGTGATCGGCACGGCGCTGATCATGGAAATGATCGGATTGTCCATGTCGTTGGGTGCCTTTCTGGCGGGCGTGTTGCTGGCCGACTCCGAGTTCCGCCATGAACTGGAGGCGGACATCGAGCCGTTCAAGGGTTTGCTGCTCGGACTGTTTTTCATTGCGGTCGGCATGAGTGCCAACCTGACCCTGATGTGGACTGTACCGCTCACTTTGTTTGGATTGGCACTGGCGATGATGCTGATAAAATTTGCGGTGATGTATGCGATCTCGCGCGCCACCGGCACCGGCAACAACACCGCCCAGCGTCTTGCCGTTGCTTTGGCGCAGGGCGGCGAGTTTGCCTTCGTGCTGTTCACCGCGGCAACAGCACTGGGCGTCTTCGATCTTGAAACTTCACAGTTGTTGATCATGGCTGTAACCGTTTCCCTGTTGCTCGCTCCATTGGTCATCGTTGCACATGATCGTTTGATCACACGCTGGCTGGATCGCGCCAGTACTCCGGAGTTTGACGTGATAGACGGACCCGGGAATCCGGTCATCATCGCCGGTTATGGCCGTGTCGGCCAGATCGTTTCGCGGGTATTGAGGATGTGCGGCATTCCGTTTACCGCGATCGAGGTGGATTACCAGCAGGTGGATTTCGTGCGCCGCTTCGGCAGCAAGATATATTTCGGGGATGCCACGCGCCTCGATCTGCTGCTGTCCGCCAAAACCGGCGAAGCGAAACTTTTTGTGCTCGCCATCGATAATGTCGAAGCCTCGCTGAAAACCGCCGCGCTGGTACGCCAGCATTTCCCCGGCCTGCCCATTCTGGCGCGGGCCCGCAACCGCAGCCATTATTTTCAATTGCGCGATCTCGGGATCAACATGATCTATCGCGAGACTTTCTTGAGCAGCATCGAAGTCGCCCGGCAGGCCTTGCTCAAGCTTGGCTTTAATGCCGCCTCGGCGGAGCGTGCCGTCACCCTGTTCCGGCGGCACGATGAGGAATTGATAGAAGAGCAGCATGCGGTTCATCACGACGAAGCGCAGATCATTCAGAATTCCCGGCTGGCCACGGAACAGTTGAGATCGCTGTTCGAGGCAGACACGGTCGATCTGATGGGGAACGAACCGGGTGCCGCGATCTCCGAGCCTGAGAAATGAGTCTGTGAGGGCGCAACTGCAGCATTTGAAAGGCTGAAAGCAAGCGGACTTTGCGTTGTGCTATGCTCCGCTGGTATGGTTTATCGACGGGTTTTAATGAGGTTTATACTTTACTTTCTATTGCTGTTTTCCGCTCCCGTTATGGCGGATCAGGATGCGGATTTTCTTGCGGCGAACGATGCCTTTCGTGCCGGTGACAGGATCAAGTTGCAGCACTTCGCTCAGCGGCTGAAAAATACACCCCTTGAAGTCTATGCCGATTATTACCTGCTGCGCCTGAGCCTGGACAGCGCCGATGCGGAGACGATGAAACAATTCCTCTCCCGGCCGGAAGACACGCCGATGATCGACCAGTTGCGCGGCGAATGGCTCCGGGTTCTGGGCAGCAAACAGCAGTGGGAATTGTTCGATGCGGAATATCCGAAACTGATCGAAGAAGATACGGAGCTGATTTGCTATCACCTGCAATCACGCATGCGCAATAACGACCAGAACGCCTTGCAGGAAACACATGTGCTGTGGTTCTCCGGCAAGGGACAGCCGGACAGTTGCGGCGACCCGTTTGAAGCGGCCATTTCAGCGGGCATCATCACCCAGCAGGATATCAGCGATCGAATGCGTCTGGCATTGGAGACTGGAAACGTTTCACTCGCCAAGCAACTCTTCACGCGGCTGGAAGGCGACCAGGGCGTGTCTGCCAAATCCTTTGACACCGCAGCAGCAGATTCGCTGCGCTATCTCGACAGGCTGAAACTGGACGATATCAAGTCCCTGATCAAGTTTGTTCAGGAAACACGCCCGGCTATTCCGTATATGCCTGTCAACAAGCAGCCTGTTGCCGGCGCCGGGCAGGGTTTTTATAAAACACCGGAATACCCTTTGCGGCGTCTGCTGCGCGCGGGGGATCCTGGTTGGCATGGAAATATTGCCGCCGGTTGCCTGGATTTGAGGAATGTTTTGCCGGACTCAGAACTCCCGGATATGGATACGCAGACCGGAAATGATCCTTCGCCGGAAGTTTGCACGGACCCATGCGGGATGTTCAGTATCTCCGTTCAGCTTGCCATGCGGCAAAGCCGCGGTAACGATGAAAGCGCGCTCCCAACGTTACCCGACATTCACATGGCCGGGATAGACCCGGCCAACCTGGAATCGATACTCGAGAAGGCCAGGTCAAACGGTAAAGATCAGCGTTTCCATTTATCTTCCAGTGGGCTTGCAGCAAAGGAACAGGGAACGTTGACAGGATGGGATGCATGGTGGGAGCAGCTCGGGCTGGGTACAACCGGAAAGACGGACGGGATAACTGCATCTGAAAGCGGGTCCGGCGTGCCGACGGTATGCGACCCATGTACCGTGGCTGGCGAAGCCAGCACCGTGACGCCGATGGAATGGAATCCGAAATTGGCGAGCGAAGGACAACGTGCCGTCGTGCTGTTCGCATTGCAGCGCCTCGCGAAACAATCCCTCGATCTGGCCTCGACACGCTGGATCAAGATCGCGCCGTATTTCCCTGCGCCGGAGCAGCATTATTTTTACGGCAGGCTGGCCTACGAGGCGGCACGGGACCTGGATGATCGTGCGCTGCAATGGTACAGGGCGGCGGCCAACACACCGCTCAGCGAACAGCAATCCGCTTGGCGCGTGCGTGCGGCATTGCGCGCACAGGATTGGTCCGAGGTGTTGGCGAGCATCAATGCGATGAGCGAGGCGCAGCAGTCCGATGCTGCATGGAGATACTGGAAAGCGCGCGCGCTGCAGGCGATGGGCAAAGCTGCCGAGGCAAGAAACATCTACGCGCCGTTGAGCAGCGAATACAATTTTTACGGACTATTGGCCGGTGAGGAACTTTCAGACTCTCCGGTATTGAGCGCAGCGGTGTCGACATACAAACCGGACAGTCATGCCATCGCCGAAATGGAAGCAATGCCGGGAGTGCAGCGCACATTGGCGTTATATCGCATGGGTCTGCGCAACGAGGCGCTGGAGGAATGGCGTTGGGTGGTGCGCAATTTGAACGATCGGGAGCTGATCACCGCGGCGGAAATCGCCAGGCGCAACGAGATGTATGACCGCGCCATCGGTGCGGCGGACCTGACCGTCAACGTGCATGATTTCAGCTTGCGATATCTTGCGCCTTATCGCGAGGTGTTGCAGGAACACATCCAGGAACACGGGTTGGAGGAAGCGTGGGTGTACGGACTGATGCGGCAGGAGAGCCGGTTTGTCAGCAGCGCCAAGTCGGGTGCCGGCGCGGCCGGTCTGATGCAGATCATGCCGGCCACTGCACGCTGGGTGGCGAACAAGCTGGGTCTGAAAAGTTACCGCAAATCGCTGATCCACCAACTGGATACGAACCTGCGCCTCGGTACCTATTACATGAAATCGGTACTTACCCAGTTTGATGACAGTCCGGTTCTGGCTACGGCGGCATACAATGCCGGACCGCGGCGCGCGCGTCAGTGGCGCGGAGACAAGCCGATGGAGGGCGCGGTTTATACCGAAACCATCCCGTTCGACGAGACACGCGACTATGTGAAAAAGGTGATGAGCAATACCATGTTCTATTCATTTCAATTCAATGCGCCTTTGCGTTCGCTCAAGAAACGCTTGGGCATCGTGCCGGGCAAGGTGGAAGATAATCTGAAATCACTGCCGACAGTGCCCGGGTAACTTGGCAAATCGTGAATAAAAAACTTCAACAATCGGACGCTCTTGCAGGCAAGGCTGAAGTCTATTGCGTGGGCGGGGCGGTACGCGACCGCCTGCTGGGACTGCAGGTACAGGATCACGACTGGGTGGTGGTGGGCGCCACGCCGGAAATCATGGTAGCTGAAGGATTCCAGCCGGTCGGCAGGGATTTTCCGGTGTTCCTGCATCCGATAACCCACGAGGAATACGCGCTGGCACGCACCGAGCGCAAGACCGCACGCGGCTACCAGGGCTTTACAGTGTATGCCGCGCCGGATGTCACGCTGGAACAGGACTTGCAGCGCCGCGATTTCACGATCAATGCGATCGCCGAGGATGGCAAGGGCAAACTGATCGATCCGCACAACGGGATCGCAGATCTGCGCGCGGGCATCTTGCGCCACGTCAGCCGCGCTTTCAGCGAAGACCCGGTACGCGTGTTGCGCGCGGCGCGGTTTGCGGCGCGCTTCGGTTTCACGATCGCGCCCGAGACCATGCAACTGATGCGTGACATGGTGAACAACGGGGAAGTGGATGCGCTGGTCGCCGAGCGCGTCTGGCAGGAACTGGCACGCGGTCTGATGGAGAAATCCCCGTCGCGATTTTTCGAGACACTGCGCGATTGCGGCGCGCTGGCAAAGATCATCCCCGAACTGGATGCGCTGTTCGGCGTGCCCCAGCCGGAAAAACATCATCCCGAGATCGATTGCGGCATCCACACTCTGCTGGTGGTGGACGATGCGGCGCACCACGAATACTCGCTGGAGGTGCGCTTCGCGGCGCTGACGCACGATCTGGGCAAGGGCACCACACCGAAGGATATCCTGCCGCGCCACATCGGTCACGAAATGCGCAGCGTCGGGTTGCTGGAGTCGTTGTGCGAGCGCTTGCGCGTGCCGGGCGAGTGCCGCGATCTGGGTTTGCTGGCCGCGCGCTTTCACGGCGATATCCATCGCGCGAAGCAATTGCGCGCCGAGACGATCATTCGTTTGTTCCAGTCTGCGGACGCGTGGCGCAGGCCGGAACGCTTCAACCAATTGCTGCAATCGTGCGCTTCCGATGCGCGCGGCCGCACCGGCCATGAGCAGGATGCCTATCCGCAGGCGGATTATCTGCTGCAACTGTTGTCCGTTGCGCGTGCCGTGGATGCGGGCGAGATCGCCAAGGGATGCGCCGACACAAGTGACATCGCAGCCGCAGTGCAGCAGGCACGGGTCAAGGCGATAGAAGCATTGGTCGAAAAAAAGCATAGTGATATTTCAAAGCCATGAGAAGCGTATGACTGTTTTCAGGGGTCTGTTACGAGGAACAAAGTTCTGTTGTGTGCTATGAGCAGTCGGTCAAAATATTAGCTGGATATCTTCCCAAGTTCGGTTTGCGTGAATTGGATAAACTGCCGTGCCCTTAATCCGCCGGTCAATCCCCTCAATCAGTTATGCTATAGCCGACACTCGCTAATTGCAGTAGAGTTTCATAAGCCGCTACTTGCAGCACATGCGATCAGTAAATCCAATTTGACCTGGTTATTTATCGCATGCGATTACAGTTATTCATCGGGGAATATTGATGTCTTCAAATAATATTCTTTCTCGAATTGTCGATCTCGGAATTCTAATAACCGATGATGCCAATATGCGGCTTAAAAAAGTGGCCCTGACCCTGGTGCCGCTGATCATCGGACCTGCCGCATTCATCTGGGGAGTGATCTATTTCCTGTTGGGACACCCGCTCTCCGGCTCGATACCGATGTCCTATTCAATAATCTCGGTAGCCAGTCTCGCCTATTATTTCAAAACGAAGAAGACCGGATTCTTACAACACAGTCAACTGATCCTGGTACTGTTTCTGCCGTTCTTGCTGATGTGGTCGCTGGGTGGATTTGCCGCGGGCAGTATGGTGATGCTCTGGGCAATCTTCGCGCCCATTGCCTCGCTGACGTTTTTCAAGAAGCGCACAGCCCTGATATGGTTCCTCATGTACATCGTGTTGATCGCAATCTCCGTGATTATCGACGACTCTGTTGCGGCAAACACGATTCCCCTGCCTGATCTGGCCAGGCGTATTTTCTACCTGTTGAATCTGGGATGTGTGTCGGGCGGGCTATTTCTGCTGGTGTCATATTCTCTCAGCGAGGAAAAAAGGGCGGCTGAAGCCGACCTTCGTATCGCTGCCAGCGCATTCGATTCTCAAGAAAGTTTGATGGTCACCGATTTCCAGGGAGTGATCATTCGTGTAAACCAGGCATTTACAAATACCACTGGCTATACACCCGGGGAAATTCTTGGCCAGACACCACGAATTCTAAAATCCGGACGCCACGACGAAAGTTTCTATCGTGAGATGTGGGAATCCGTTTCGCAGACTGGGAAATGGCAAGGTGAGATATGGGATCGGCGCAAGAATGGCGAAATTTATCCAAAATGGCTCACGATCTCTGCCGTCAAACAGGAAGATGGCACTATTACCCATTATGTGGCGTCTCACTTCGATATTTCGGAGAGGAAGGCAGCCGAAGAAAAAATTGAACTGCTGGCCTTCTTCGACCCTTTGACCGAATTGGCCAACCGGCGGCTTTTGGTCGACCGTATTCAACAAGCATTGATTTCCTCCGTGCGTAACGGTAGGGAAGGTGCACTGCTTTTTATTGATTTGGACCACTTTAAAAATCTAAACGACACACTTGGCCACGACATTGGGGATGCATTGTTGCAGCAAGTCGCACACAGGCTCGAGTCATGTATACGTGAAGGAGACACTGTGTCGCGTTTGGGTGGGGATGAATTCGTGGTAATGCTGTTAAGCTTGAGCGAACAATCCATTGAAGCCGCAGCACAGACAGAATCCATCGGCGAAAAAATTCTTGCTACTCTCAGGCAACCTTACCAGCTTGATACTCATGCTTACCGTTGCACTGCCAGCATTGGCGCCACCCTATTCAAGGGAAATATGCAAGGAACAGAAGAGCTGATGAAACAGGCTGACATTGCCATGTATCAGGCCAAGAAAGCCGGTCGCGACACGCTGCGCTTTTTCGACAGGCAAATGCAGGAAAGCATTTCTGCCCGCGTTTCACTGGAAGCGGAATTACAAAACGCACTTGAGTTCAGGCAGTTTCATCTGTATTACCAGGTACAGGTGGATAGTTCGAACCGTCCGTTGGGAGCTGAAGCGTTGATACGCTGGATACACCCGGTACGTGGAATGATATCTCCTGCCCAATTCATTCCATTGGCGGAAGAAAACGGGCTGATCTTGCCCATCGGCCTCTGGGTGCTTGAAACAGCTTGTATGCAGCTCAGGATATGGGAAAAGGATGCCCTCACCCGCAACCTCATTCTGGCCGTGAATATAAGTGCCAAGCAATTCCGTTATGCCGGTTTCGTGGCGCAAGTGCAGGAAATCGCGCAACGTCATGCCATCAATCCGAGTTTACTCAAGCTGGAACTGACTGAAAGCCTGCTGCAGGAGAGCATCGAAGACACGATCGACATCATGAACGAATTGAACGAGATCGGGATACAATTTTCTCTGGACGACTTCGGCACAGGCTACTCATCCTTGCAGTACCTCAAGCGCTTGCCACTCGATCAACTCAAGATAGATCGATCTTTCGTGCGCGATATCTACAAGCACGGCAGCGATATCGCGGTAGTGCGCGCTATCATTGCCATGGCCTACAGCATGAACTTGGAGGTCATTGCTGAAGGTGTAGAGACGGATGAGCAACGAAAAATACTTTTGAATAATGGTTGTACCCAGTTCCAGGGATATTTATTCGGGAAACCATTGCCGATAGCGCAATTTGAAGAAATGCTGGAACAGGTTTAAGTTATGTTAATGCTCGCGTGGTTGGCGACCGATTGGCGCTTTGTGGTCAGAGCATACCTTGATTTTGCCTTTCCGATTGCTGCCGTTCGCTTATGACGTCTAAGCGCACGGTCCAGAAGTTTCAAAATTTGAAAGCTGACATTCTGAAATAAAAATTGGACTTGAATTGAAACAGTCCGCTTCGGATCGATAGCCGAACTTGGAGAATGGCTTTTTCCGGGCAGTAAAATATTTTCGTATTTTGATGATTTGAAATTACAAACCAACAGCGACAGTCGTTAGGGTTGGAACAAAACCTCAAGTCAGGCGTTGCACTTCAAACTTGAATCCGCGCATAAACGAGCATTACTCGCAAAATAACTTTCCAAGAAGAAAAAGTGGGTTTGCCAAGTCAATAGCAAACCCACATTAGACATGATGATTCAGATTGCTACCGACTTGCCTTGCGTCAACCTGAATCAGCTGTGACAATCATGTCATTTTAACCGTTCATGTTAAGTCTTGCTAAGGAAGCACTCTGACAAGCCTGATGCCATTGATGAAATCTCTACCTCCCGTGTCATCAACTCTGCGATGGGAAACATGCAGCGTGTCTGGCGTGTTATTCCATGCGCCGCCGCGAGCCATGCGCAGTGAACAGTTGCCTGTCTCCCATGCGCTACCATCCGCAGGCGCACCCTTATAGTTGAAGTTACCGCAGTCTTGCATCCACTCCCAAACATTACCGCTCATGTCGTAGAGGCCCCACACATTGGCGCCAAGCTCTCCAACCTGGTGTGTGGTCATCCCGCTGTTGTCAAGATACCACCCGAGCTTTTCAACGGCACCTACACCGCAATAATCCTTAAGCTTTCCTCCAATACTGCATGCATACTCCCACTGTGCTTCAGAGGGTAAACTTACCTTTGTGCCTGTATCCTTGCTCATTTTGTCGGCAAATGCCGAAGCATCATGCCAGCTAACTGAATCTACTGGCTTGTTTGGCCCCTTGAACACACTCGTGTTGGAACCGATCACTTGTTGGTATTGCTTTTGAGTCACCTCATAGCGCCCCATCCAGAAACCTTTGACGCACACCGTGTGTACAGGCTTTTCCATATCGGTTGCATTTACACCCATATCGAAGCATCCAGCAGGAACCCAAACGAACTCTATCCCGGTCTTGGGTTCTTTCCATACCGAACCTGCTTGCTTATCTGCTGCTTGAGCATTGATAGCCATGACTTGCAAACCAAACATCAGCGCAAAGAGTACTTGATTTTTATTCATGATAATCCATCCTTTAAATAGAGATTGCACAGTTTATGTGGGCAGTATGCTCACATAACCCATTTGCATTCGCGTTGATGAGACGATTCACGAACGCCAATTTTCATAAATTTACTGCTTTGTTACACATCTATTTCCAGTCTGAATCACATACCCTATATTTTGCATAGTTGCTGTTAACCAGCTAATTGGAATAGATGCTTGCAGATTAAAGGACGAATCTTAAGGATTGCTTAAGAGTCAGCAACGCCAATATCGGTCTCTGAAATGTATTGGTAATTGACGGAAGAAATTCATTTTATATGTGTAAAAATATAGTTCATCATTCCCAATAATTATGTGGTTTGTCTATCGGAGCTGTGACGAAATTCAGTCAGACAAACCAAGATCATTCCCTTGGTGTTTGTCCAATTGGAATGTGTTGAAAGATGATTTTAGTGAATATCCGGTATCGGACAACTTTTTGCCAAGATTAAATGTCGTCTCAGGGCAGGATGCAGAAGTTGCCAAATTGGAAAGCGGACATTCTTAAATCATTTTTGGGCTTGAATTGAAATAGTCCGCTATCGGAACGATAGCCTAACTTGGAAAATGGCATTTCCCGGGCAGTAAAATATTTTCGTTATTTGATGATTTGAAATTACAAACTAACAGCGACAGTCGTTGAGGTTGGATCAAAACCCCAAGTAGGTTGGATCGTTTTGAGCGGAAATGTCGCTCATGTATCATGAAATAGGTTGAAAAGGTAAATTTACAAAGTACGCGCCAGATCACCACATGCGAATCCTAAAAGCGGCTCGGTCATCTTTTTCCCCAGCGCGATCACCTTGAACAGTTCGCCCATCTCGGCCGTGCTGGTCAGTTTCTGCAACTGGGCGGAGAGCGGCAAATAGTCGCGCAGGTTCTCCGGTGAAACCTCATTCATCAGCTCGGTGATGCCGCAGTTGATCAAAAAGAACGCCTGGTTGGTGTAACCCATCATCTCCAGTCCGGCATCGACTGCGGTTTCGGCAATGTCAGTGAAATTCACATGGGCGGTGATGTCCTGCAGTCCGGGAAAAAGAAAGGGATCGGCATGTGCATGGTGGCGGTAGTGGCACATCAGGGTGCCGCTGCTGCGTTGAGGATGGTAGTACTCGCGTGCGCCGAAACCGTAATCGATGAACAGCATCGCCCCCCGTTCCAGCCGCAACGCCAGGCTGTTGATCAGTCCGCGCGCGGCGAGACAGATCTCGCTGACATAGTCATCCGGCACGATGATCTTCTGTGCTGCGGCTTCCAGCGCATCGTCCTCGATGGGCCGTTCCTCCCATGTATATCCTTTGTCGTCCAGTGCAACGCCGCATTCGGTAAGGGCGCTGTCGCGCCAGTGCACCATATGCACGGGCAACGCATCGAGCACTTCGTTGGCGACGATCGCTCCGGAAAAAAATTCAGGCAGCTCGTTCAACCAAAGCACACGATCCAGCAGATGCGGCAGGCGTGTTTGTATGAGTTCTTGCTGGCGTGCGCGCAGATCGGCGCTGACTTCAAGTATGGAATAGCTGTCGGGCAGGCTGCCGAGCTGTTCCAGCTCGGCCAGCATGTCCGCCGCCAGTTTGCCGCTGCCCGCGCCCATCTCGAGGATGTGCGGTGAGCTGTACCCCATGATCTCGGCAACCTGCCGCGCCAGCGTACGCCCGAACAGCGGTGAAAGCTCGGGTGCGGTGATGAAATCGCCCGCTTCACCGAACTTGCGTGCGCCCGCAGTGTAATAACCCAGTCCGGGCGCGTAAAGCGCGAGTTCCATGAAGCGTGCAAACGGGATCCATCCGCCCATCAGCGCGATCTCCTGCCGGATGGATTCGGTCAATCGAGCGCTATGGGATAGTGCTTCGGCAGAGGGTTGGGGCAGAGATGCTTTCATGGTCAGGTATAATTCACATAGCGGCATTAATCTGCTGTGCGACGCCATAGCGGTGTCGGGCGGTGCTCGCACTCCTCACATACGAACGTGTATGCTCCGGGCGCTGCGCTCCGGCCGCCTCCACCCTGGCGCCGCTCGCGACGATTTCTGCCAGCTATGTATTATAAAGAGCGAAGTGTATTGGAGAGTGTGATGCAAGGGAAGGTAGTGCTAGTGACGGGTGGAGCAAAGCGGGTCGGCGCGGCGATCTGTCGCCGCCTGCACACGGCCGGTGCGCAGATCGCGATCCATTACCGCAACTCGGAGCGGGAGGCGGTGGACTTGCAACATGAGTTGAACAGGCAGCGACCGATGAGTGCGGCCGTGTTCCATGCGGATCTTCTGCGCAAGAATTCGCTGCCCCAACTGGTGCAAAAAGTGCTCAAAAGATTCGGTCAGCTGGATGCGCTGGTCAACAATGCGTCGAGTTTTTATGCCACACCCCTGGCTGAAATCGATGAGCGGCAATGGCTCGATCTTCTCGGCACCAATCTGCGAGCACCGCTGTTCCTTGCACAAGCCGCAGCAGCCGAATTGCGCCGCCAGCACGGATGCATTGTGAACATCGTGGATATTCACGCCGAGCGCCCGATGCACGGCCACCTGCTGTACAGCGTTGCCAAAGCGGGGCTGGTCGCACTGACCAAGGGTCTGGCACAGGAGATGGCGCCGCAGGTGCGCGTCAATGCCGTCGCACCGGGTGTGATCATCTGGCCTGAAAGAGACGAGTGGATGGATCAGGAACAACGCCGCAAGATCGTCGCGCATACCCTGCTCAAGCGCGAAGGTGAACCGGACGATATCGCACGCACGGTGAAATTCTTAATTGCCGATGCACCTTATGTAACTGGACAAGTTATTGCGGTCGACGGCGGCCGCAGCATCAATATTTGAGAAAATGATATGAACAACATTATCGAAGAAATAACCGCGGAAGTCGGCGAGGCGGATGCAGTGCAAGGCGCGGGGCGCGCAGCGACCGAGACATATCATACCGATAGGCGACCGAGCGAGCACACCGCAACACAGCAATGCGCCGCCGCAGCCACTTCCCCGGTACACTTCGAAAAACATTCGACCAACTTCAATCGCCTCAAAGGCAGATTGGAACACCAGGTCGGAATGGCGATCGCCGATTTCAACATGATCGAAGAAGGCGACAGCGTGATGGTATGCCTTTCCGGCGGCAAGGATTCGTATACCCTGCTGGATATTCTGCTCACCCTGCGCAAGCGCGCGCCGATCGATTTCCGCATCGTGGCGATGAACCTCGACCAGAAGCAGCCGGGCTTTCCCGCCGAAGTGTTGCCGGGATACCTGAAGTCTCTCGGAATCGAATACCACATCGAGACTCAGGACACCTATTCCATCGTCAAGGAAAAGATACCCGAGGGCAAGACCACCTGTTCTTTGTGTTCACGGTTGCGGCGCGGCATCATCTACCGTGTGGCGCAGGAACTCGGCGCGAACAAGATCGCGCTCGGGCATCATCGCGACGACATGATCGAGACCTTGTTCCTGAACATGTTCTTCGGCGGCAAGCTCAAGGCGATGCCGCCCAAGCTGGTGACCGACAAGGGCGACCACATCGTGATCCGCCCGCTGGCCTATTGCACCGAAAAGGATATCGCCCGCTACGCGCGCGGTATGGAATTCCCGCTCATTCCGTGCAATCTGTGCGGTGCGCAGGAAAATCTGCAGCGCCAGAATATCAAGGCGATGCTGGCTGCATGGGAGCGTGAATATCCGGGACGCAGCCAGACCATCTTTACCGCGATGCAGAACATCGCACCTACGCATTTGCTTGACGATGAACTTTTCGATTTCAAAAGTATCAACATCGGCCAGCATCAACCCGGGGGCGATGTGGTTTTTGATCGGGAGGGCTAAACGCCCGGCAGAGCAGGCGACTGGTTCGCTATGACTATCGTCTGTGATATCCTTGATACGGTTAAATCGAAATGCATTAGTAATGCCAACATACACGCTTGAAGTGGGATTCCCGTGGAAATGTCGCTTGCCCTGTTCAATCTGACGAATAATTTTAGGAGTTAGTCATGTTATTACGCCATATCCTTGCAATTGCCCTGCTTGCCTCAAGTGCCACTGTTCTGGCCGATTCCTTCGACATCAATCTGAACGACAACAGCGTCCAATTGCAGTATGGCGCTTCGATGGGACACGACACCCTCGGAAGGGCCGAACTCCACCTGGGATATCTGTACGCCAAGGAGAGCAATTCGTACCTGGATGTGGGCTTTAGAGTGCAGGATGAAATCGGCAGCAATGCACCCGGGGTCACGGTTGGGTTTGGCCTGAAGGGATTGGTCGCCAGATCTTCGAATTATAGTGCCAGCGCGATGGCGATTGGCGGTTTGGTGCGCTACGCGCCGTTCACAGACACGCGTTTCGGCATTGGCGGTCTGGTGTATCTGTCCCCGAATGTCGTCACGTTCGGCGATGCCGACCGCTATATCGAAACCGGCGTCAAGATTGATTATGAAATCATCCCGCAGGCGCTTGTTTATTTTGCATATCGCAAGATCGAATTCAATCTTCAATCTGGTTCAGACGCGACTTTGGACGAAGGCGGAGTGATCGGCCTTACGATGTCATTTTAACCGGATATCAGCAGCATCCGCCGCTGCAGCGCATCGGTTTTGTTGCGGCCGTAATTCCGCTCACATCACGGCGATCTTGAAAACCACTTTGCGCACCTGCCCGTTGGATACCAGCGGCGCATGTGCGTCCTCCGGGAAGAAGATGCAGAAATGTGCCGGCGGCACAGCGGCCCACGATAACACCGCATCATGGAAGAACCGGATGTCGTTCTCCTCGCTGTAATCGCTCACAGGGTTGTGACAATCCACCAGCGGCTTCCAGCCCATCTCCTCGTTCCCCTCCAGCACCAACTGGATATCAATGTAACGACGGTGCGTTTCCAGCTTGGCATGGTCGCGCGGTTTGCCCGGCAGATGCTCCACGATGGCGATCAGCTCTTCGCCGATGATGGAGTATCGCCCCGGTGCAAGAGAGAAAAGATCGGTATCACGGATGTAGTCGAATGCGCGCGGGAATAGCGGATGCAGCGCGGCGTAGCGGCCGATGTTGGCAATCGTGTCGTGGATCATGGTCGCAATTCCCCGGTATGGCTGGATAACGAAATATTAGGAATATCAGACGCGACATGTGTCATCTTGAGTATCCTTTAGTCAATAGCTACAGGAACCTCGCAAGCATTCCGTTCTTCATTTCTCCTTTGAGCGGAATTTTCACGCGATGGCCACTGCCTGGTGCAACAGTCAAAGCCTGGCCTTCCATGCTCCTCATTTCTTCAAGGTCGATGATGCGGTTGCCTGAAGGATGAATGATCTCGAGTTTGTCGCCAACCTTGAATTTGTTCTTCACGTCGATCTCGGCGATACCGTCGGCACAAGCCACGATGTCGCCGACGTATTGCTGGCGGGAATTTTCCGAATGACCGCGCAGGTAATTCTGCTGTTCATGGGTGTGGTGGCGCTCGTAAAAACCGTCGGTATAGCCGCGATTGGCCAGCGCATCGAGCGCACCGAGCAATGAATAATTGAACGGGCGGCCCGCGACCGCATCGTCGATCGCCTGGCGATATACCTGCGCGGTGCGCGCCACATAGTAGATGGATTTGGTGCGGCCTTCGACCTTCAGCGAGTCGATGCCGATCTTTACGAGGCGTTCGACATGTTCCACCGCGCGCAGATCCTTCGAATTCATGATGTAGGTGCCGTGCTCGTCCTCCATCACCGGCATCAATTCGCCGGGATGATCCTGGCGCGAGATCACGTATACCCGGTCTGCCATCGGGTGGCGCGGCTGGGCGCCACAATCGGACAACGCGCTTTCGTTGAGCGCCTTGTCGAAATCGAACTCGATCTTTTCGATATCGCCGGTGCCGCTCTCTTCCGCATTCTCCACCTTGTAATCCCAGCGGCAGGAATTGGTGCAGGTACCCTGATTGGCATCACGGTGGTTGAAGTAGCCGGAAAGCAGACAGCGCCCGGAATAGGCGATACACAGTGCGCCGTGCACGAACACTTCCAGCTCGATGTCCGGACATTGCTGGCGTATCTCCCCGATCTCGTCCAGAGAGAGTTCGCGCGACAGGATCACACGGGTCAGGCCGAGCGATTGCCAGAACTTGACTGCGGCATAATTCACGGTGTTGGCCTGTACCGAAAGATGAACCGGTATTTCCGGCCAGCGTTCGCGCACCATCGCGATCAGGCCGGGATCGGCCATGATCAGTGCGTCCGGCTGCATTTCGATCACCGGCGCCATGTCCGCCATGTAGGTCCTAACTTTGGCGTTGTGCGGCATCAGGTTGCTGGCGACGAAAAGTTTTTTGCCGAGTTGGTGTGCTTCCCGAATGCCGGTGCCCAGTTCTTCCAGTTTGAATTCGTTGTTGCGCGCGCGCAGTGAATACCGCGGCTGTCCTGCATACACCGCGTCCGCGCCAAATGCATACGCTGCACGCATCTTTTCCAGCGTGCCGGCGGGCAGCAGCAATTCCGGTGTGCGCAATCCGCTCACAATCCCAACCGTTTCCAGATCGCGATGCTGGGCGCGGAATTGTTCAGTGTGTAGAAGTGCAGGCCGGGCGCCCCGCCGGCAAGCAGCCGTTCACACAATTGCGTGACGACATCAAGGCCGAATGCCTGTATCGATCCGTTGTCGTCGCCAAAGCCTTCCAGCCTCTTGCGCATCCAGCGCGGGATCTCCGCGCCGCAGGCATCGGAGAAACGGGCCAGTTGGGCGAACTTGTTGATCGGCATGATGCCGGGAACGATGGGCACGTCGACACCCAGCTTGTGCATTACGTCGACAAGATTGAAATATGCGTCGGCATTGTAGAAATACTGCGTGATCGCCGAATTTGCACCGGCATCTATTTTGCGTTTCAAGTTGAGCAGATCGTCGCGCACCGAGCGCGCCTGGGGATGGAATTCCGGATAAGCTGCGACTTCGATGTGGAAATGGGTGCCGGTCTCGGCGCGGATGAATTCCACCAGTTCATTGGCGTAGCGGAACTCGCCGGCGTTGGCCATGCCGGAAGGCATGTCACCGCGCAGTGCTACAAGGCGGTGGATATCCTGCGCGAGGTAGGTTTTCAGCAATGTGCGGATGTTGTCCCGTGTCGAGCCTATGCAGGAAATGTGCGGAGCGGCCTGATGTCCCTCGCGCTGGATTTCCAGCACGGCATCCAGGGTACGGTCGCGCGTGGAGCCTCCAGCTCCGAATGTCACGGAAAAGAACGCAGGCTTTAATGGCGCAAGTTGCTTGCGCGTGGCGCGCAGCTTATCCATGCCTTCGGGCGTCTGCGGAGGAAAGAATTCAAAGCTGAAAACCGGCTTGCTCATGATTTTCTCATTTGCTGGCCGGTCTCATCAGTTGCGCGGCAGCCGCGGAAAGCGCCCAGGAAAATATGCTGTACAGAACGGAACCCAACACCCCGTGCCAGAAACTGTCCACCAAAAATCCCTTGAGTATCGATCCGACGAACCAGAACAGCAGCCCGTTGATGACGAAGATGAACAGCCCTATGGAAAGCAGTGTAACCGGCAGGGTCAGCAGCAACAGCAAAGGGCGGATCAGTGTATTGATCAGTCCGAGGAAAAATGCTGCGATCAGGGCGGCGGTGAATCCGTCCACATGGATGCCGGGCACGAAATTGGCCACCGCGAGCAACGCCAGAGCATTGAGTACCCAGATCAGCAATAATTCGATTTGCAGTTTCATATGTTCTTTCTGTGCCACCCGGTCATGCGTTTCGCCGGAAAATCAGCGAATGTATTATTGAAAGGATGAGCACGCGCGGAATCAATATCGGTAATGGTCGGCTTTGTACGGGCCTTCCCTGGGCACACCGATATAAGCGGCTTGCTGGTCTGTAAGCGTGCTCAGCTGGGCATTCAGTTTCTTCAGCTGCAATCGCGCGACTTTTTCATCCAGATGTTTGGGCAGTGTGTAAACGCCAACAGGGTAGTCCTTGTTGCGGCTGAATAGTTCAATCTGTGCGATGGTCTGGTTGGCGAATGAACTGGACATCACGTAGGACGGATGGCCCGTGCCGCAACCGAGATTTACCAGGCGGCCCTTGGCGAGCAGGATGATGCGCTTTGACGGTTGACCGTTCATGGCCGGGAAGATCACGTGATCGACCTGCGGCTTGATCTCTTCCCACTGGTATTTTTCGATGGATGCAACGTCGATCTCGTTGTCGAAGTGGCCGATGTTGCAAACGATCGCCTGGTCTTTCATCTTCGCCATGTGGTCGTGGTTGATCACGTGGAAGTTGCCGGTACAGGTGACGAAGATATCAGCCTTGTCGGCTGCGTATTCCATGGTGACCACTCTGTATCCTTCCATCGCGGCCTGCAGCGCACAGATCGGGTCGATCTCGGTGACCCAAACCTGTGCCGACAGCGCACGCATGGCCTGTGCAGAGCCCTTGCCCACGTCGCCGTAGCCGGCGATCAGCGCGATCTTGCCGGCGATCATCACGTCGGTGGCGCGCTTGATGCCGTCCACCAGCGATTCGCGGCAGCCATAGAGGTTGTCGAACTTGGACTTGGTTACGGAGTCGTTGACGTTGATCGCGGGTATCTTGAGATCGCCGCGTTCATGCATCTGGTACAGGCGATGTACACCGGTGGTGGTTTCCTCGGTGACACCCTTGATCTGCGCGAGGCGCGTCGAGTACCAGGACTTGTCGGTGGCCAGTTTCGCCTTGATGGCGGCAAACAGTATGCGCTCTTCCTCGGAACCAGGATTGTTCAACACGGTCTGGTCTTTTTCTGCCTTGCTGCCAAGATGCAGCAACAGCGTGGCGTCACCACCGTCGTCAAGGATCATGTTGGAATAGACCGGTCCTTTTGTGTCATCGGGCCATTCGAAAATACGGTGGGTGTAATCCCAGTAATCATCCAGGGATTCGCCCTTGACCGCGAACACGGGTACGCCGTCTGCTGCGATGGCCGCTGCGGCGTGATCCTGTGTCGAGAAAATATTGCATGAAGCCCAGCGCACCTGAGCGCCGAGCGCAGTCAGCGTCTCGATCAGCACTGCGGTCTGGATGGTCATGTGCAGCGAGCCGGTGATACGCGCGCCCTTGAGCGGCTGGCTCCTGGCGAATTCCTGGCGGATCGCCATAAGTCCGGGCATCTCGGTTTCGGCGATGCGGATTTCCTTGCGGCCCCAATTGGCCAGGGAGATATCGGCGATCTTGTAATCGCTGAAGGCGTTTGGTGCAACGTGTGTGCTTGCGGCGGATTTCATATGGGCTCCATTCATATCGTTAATGAATGGGTGCGGTTGAAACGTATAGAGACACCGAGCCTGACGGGGGACTGGTTGTCCAGACCCGCTGCAGCACCCCTCGGAGATCGCGAATTATAAACTCAATAGAGAAATTTTGCTAAAGACCGGCATCGGCACGCAGAGCTGCCGCCTTATCGGTTGCCTCCCATGAAAATTCCGGTTCTTCGCGCCCGAAATGGCCATAGGCGGCGGTCTTTTCATAGATCGGGCGGAGCAGATCGAGCATTTGCACGATACCTTTCGGGCGCAGGTCGAAGTGCTTTTTTACCAATTCCGATATCTTCTCGTCGGATATTTTGCCGGTGCCATAAGTAGTTACCCAGACGCTGGTCGGCAGGGCAACTCCGATCGCGTATGAAATCTGGATCAGGCACTTGGCGGCAAGCCCGGCTGCCACAATATTCTTGGCGACATACCGGCCGGCGTAAGCCGCCGAGCGGTCTACCTTGGAAGGATCCTTGCCGGAGAACGCACCGCCGCCGTGTGGAGCGGCGCCGCCATAGGTGTCCACGATGATCTTGCGACCGGTCAGACCGCAATCGCCTTGCGGGCCGCCGACGACGAAACGGCCGGTCGGATTGACCAGATACTTGACGTTGCCCTTGACCAGTTCCTTCGGCAGGACAGGCTTGATGATCTCTTCGATTGTTGCTTCGCGAATCGCTTCCAGCGTCATGTCAGGGGAATGTTGTGTCGACAGCACCACGGTGTCTATGGAGTGTGGTTTGCCATCCTGGTAGCGGATAGTCACTTGCGATTTTGCGTCCGGGCGCAACCAGGGCAAACGCCCGTCATGGCGCAATTGTGCCTGTCGTTGCACGGCACGATGCGCAAGGTATATGGGCAACGGCATCAGCGTGTCGGTTTCGTCGCAGGCATAGCCGAACATCAAACCCTGGTCGCCTGCGCCCTGACCCAGCGCGTCGTCGTAGGCCTTGTTCACCCCTTGGGCGATGTCGGGGCTTTGCTTGTCGTAAGCCACCAGTACCGCACATCCCTTATAGTCGATTCCGAAATCGGTGTTGTCGTAGCCGATCCGTTTGATGGTATTGCGGGCGATCTGAATGTAATCGACATTGGCCGAGGTAGTGATCTCGCCGGCCAGCACGACCAAACCGGTATTGCACAAAGTTTCGGCGGCGATACGCGAATGCTTGTCCTGAGCTAGAATGGCATCCACGATCGCATCGGAAATCTGGTCGGCTACCTTGTCCGGATGGCCCTCGGACACTGACTCGGAAGTAAAGAAATATTCGCTCATGGTTCTCCGTTCGATCACTTCGATATACAAAAGGCGCGCATTATAACAAAACTCGCGTACGCTTAAGATTTTATGATTTCTTCCTTCATGGTTGGTATATTTGGACTCCTTGCCCGCTTGCCCTTGAGGGCGCTGCACCTGCTTGGGGTATTGCTTGGCCGGCTGACCTATCTGTCTTCTCCGAGCTACTCAGGGCGTTTACGGGAGAATCTGACAAATTCCGGGGTCGGGCAATCGGAATCGGAGGTCCGAGAGCTGTTGCATGCCAATATCCGCGAAGCAGGAAAAGGCGTGATGGAATTGCCCTGGGTGTGGCGGCGTTCGCTGGAAGAAGTGGTGGCTGGCATCGCGCAATGCCATGGATGGGATAACGTACAGGCGGCATTTGAGCAGGGCAGGGGTGTGATTCTGTTAACCCCGCATATCGGTTGTTTCGAAGTCATCAGCCTGTATGTCGCCGCGCGATTGCCTATCACTATCATGTATCGACAGCCCCGCTGGAAGTTTCTTGATGTATTGATGCAAGCAGGCCGTGAGCGAGGCAAGACGAAATTGATCGGGGCCGATTTTGGCGGGGTACGCCAAATGCTCAAGGCGCTCAAGCGCGGTGAGTTGATCGGCGTGCTGCCTGATCAGGTACCCGGAAATGGCGAGGGGGAGTGGGCCACATTCTTCGGTCGCCCCGCCTATACGATGACGTTGATCGGGCGCTTGATGAAATCAAACAATTCACCTGTAGTGATGTGCTCCTGCGAACGGCTGGACAAAGGCGCGGGATATGTATTGAACTTCTCCAATTTGGATCTGGATACGACCCGCTCAATCCCGCAACAAATCAATTTCGCTTTGGAATCCGTGATTCAAGCCAATCCCGGGCAGTACTTGTGGAGTTATAACCGTTACAAGGTCCCGCGGGGAGTTATGCCGCCTGATGCGGTCAAGGAAGGATGATGATATTGCGCCTGGGCATATTCATTATGTGGCTGATTCATTTTCTGCCGTTCTGCGTCATCGTCGCGATAGGGAATGGCGTCGGCTCATTGCTGTATTTGGGGGCTGCAGAGCGTCGCAGGGTGGGCGCGATCAATTTGAAACTTTGCTTTCCGGACTTGGGCGATGAAGCCCGAAAGAAATTGTTGCGCGACAATTTCAAGATGTTCGGTCGCGGACTTTTCGAGCGCAGCATCCTGTGGTGGTCTAGCGCCCGGCGCATATCAAGTCTTATTCGTGTCGAGGGAGTGGAACATTTCGAGTCAGTCGCCGGGCAGCCCGCCATACTGCTTACACCCCACTTTGTCGGCATGGATGTCGGGGGACAGTGGATCGCCCAGCATACCGATACAGTATGCATGTACGCGAACCAGAAAAATCAATACATGACCGAACTGCTGTTGAAAAAGCGTGCCAGATTCCGCAACCAGCACCTTTATTCGCGGCAGCAGGGACTGCGTCCGATCCTGAAAGGGATGCGAGATGGCATGCCGTTCATCTATCCACCCGACCAGGATCAAACCGTCAAGGATGGTGCCTTTATTCCTTTTTTTGGTGTTCCTGCCGCTACAATCACCTCAGTACCTCGAATTGCAAAGATGACCGGGGCAAAAGTTCTGCCTTGCATCACGCGCTTGTTGCCCGGCGGAGAAGGATATGTGCTGACTTTTTACCCGCCTTGGGACAATTTTCCGACGGGTGATGACATAGCCGATACGCGTCGCATGAACGAGTTCATCGAACAGCGTGTAATCGAGATGCCAGAACAATATTTCTGGCTGCATAAGCGTTTCAAGACTCGCCCCCCCGGCGAAAAAAGATTCTATTGAAGCTGCTGCGCTTGGCATAACTTTGTTGCTTGGAGGCTCAAAATGCGGGATCGCATAGCGATAAACCAAAACGTAAATTCCGCTTTTTCACCTCCTCGCGCCGCGTTCTGCCTTCGTTCGCGACACTACAATAAAACTTTTGGAAGGTTCTGCTGATGAAATACCATGATCTGCGCGACTTCATTTCCCAACTGGAAAAGATCGGCGAGTTGAAGCGCGTCACTTCACCGGTTTCGCCACATCTGGAAATGACCGAGATCTGCGACCGCGTACTGCGTTCACAAGGCCCCGCCGTGCTGTTCGAAAATGTCACGGGCCACAGCATGTCCCAAAACAAAATTCCAGTCCTGGCCAATCTGTTCGGTACACCGCGCCGTGTGGCACTGGGTATGGGTGAAGAATCAATTGCCGCACTGCGCGAAGTGGGGACATTGCTCGCTTATCTCAAGGAACCCGAACCACCCAAGGGGTTGAAGGATGCGTGGGAGAAATGGCCGCTGTTGAAGCAGGTGCTCACCATGTCTCCAAAGGTGCTGTCTTCAGCACCTTGTCAGGAAATCGTCTGGCAAGACAACGATGTGGATCTGGGCAAATTGCCGGTCCAGACCTGCTGGCCCGGCGACATCGCTCCGCTGATCACCTGGGGATTGGTGGTCACTTGCGGTCCGAACAAGCCGCGCCAGAATCTCGGTATCTACCGCCAGCAAGTGATCGCTCCTAACAAAGTCATCATGCGCTGGCTGGCGCATCGCGGCGGCGCCCTCGATTTTCGCGACCACTGCGTCAAGCATCCGGGGCAGCCATTCCCTGTTGCGGTGGCGATCGGCGCTGACCCAGCCACTATTTTGGGTGCCGTCACGCCCATACCCGATAATTTGAGCGAGTACCAGTTCGCAGGGTTGTTGCGCGGAAACAAGACCGAATTGGTCAAGTGTGTGGGCAGCGATCTGTTAGTGCCGGCTTCTTCCGAAATCGTACTCGAGGGCGTGATCCATCCCGGTGAAATGGCACTGGAAGGACCGTTCGGGGACCACACCGGTTACTACAACGAACAGGAAAGTTTCCCGGTGTTCACGATCGAGCGCATCACGATGCGCCGCGAAGCGATCTACCATTCGACTTATACAGGCAAGCCACCCGATGAGCCGTCCATGCTGGGAGTCGCGCTCAATGAAGTGTTTGTGCCGTTGCTGCAGAAGCAGTTTCCCGAGATCGTGGATTTTTATCTGCCACCCGAGGGTTGTTCGTATCGCATGGCGGTGGTGAGCATCGGTAAACAATATGCCGGGCATGCCAAACGTGTGATGTTCGGCATCTGGGGCTTTCTGCGTCAGTTCATGTATACCAAGTTCATCATCGTGGTCGACGACGACATCGACGTTCGTGACTGGAAGGAAGTGATCTGGGCGGTCACCACACGCGTCGATCCGGTTCGCGATACCTTGCTGGTGGAAAACACACCAATCGATTATTTGGATTTCGCCAGCCCGGTGTCCGGTTTGGGCGGGAAGATGGGACTGGATGCGACCAACAAATGGCCGGGTGAGACCCAGCGCACCTGGGGAAAACCAATCGCGATGGATGAGGCGGTGAAACGGAAAGTGAGTCAGATGTGGGGCGAGTTGGGATTATAGTATTCAAACAGCAGTGCGAACCAAAACCGGATGACTGGCGCTATGTATGATTAACTCGTGACACGCCGCATATGTAGAGCATGCTGTCGTAGGAGGTGACGGCCGCATCTCCTGCCGAACACATAGAATTCCGGACTCAACGGTAGGGCACATTCAAATTTGATCGCTGCCGGAACAATGTTTACAGATGCAATATCTTACGCGAACTAGCGGCACACGAATGCAATTAGGGTAAATTTGAACTGCAGCTGGGCAAGCTCCAGCGCCAACAAATATAGCTCATGAGTCTGGCGTGGATCAAAACTTGTATATCCCGGCCAGGTAATATAAATCCACATTGGTGACATCCGGATTTCCAACAAAGTAGCGGTCCCAGGCAAATCTGATGTTTATCGACGCGCTCGCATCGTATCGAAATCCCAAGCCTTGGCTAAATGAGGAGTTGCGTTGCGCCTGACCGGGGACTTTCCATGTGGTGCTGGCGTAACTTAATTTTGCATACGCCGCGAACGGTTCGTTGCCCGGATAAAAGAGCAAAGCGCTGAAGTCTGTTGCACTTACATTATTGCCGCCTATGTTCCCCAGATCCGTATACCCGGCTTCCATCGCAAAGTCAGGATTAAACGCATAACCACCAAAAATTCCAAACCCGGTAGGAGTGCTGTTCGTGTTGGGCATGCTGTACCTGGATTTACCCAGCTTCATGCCCGCATACATATCTCCCGCTATGGCTGGGTTGGCAATGAAGAAGGCAAGCAAAGCCGCAAGCGCAATTTTGATCATGGACAATTCCAAAGGTTGTTGGCAATCCGGATCGAGTAATTCAACCCGTTAATTTCAAGCTCCCGGCGCATCCTATCCGGCACCGTGACGTGAATCAATGGGCATCATAATAAATTGATTTAATTCCAGCCAACTTTTGCGCGGAATTCTCCCGATGTGGCAACAAGCAACTCAAATTGTTCTGTGAGCCTGGAATAAATCGTGAATTGATATTTCGGTCGATGAAAAAAATTGGCAAGTGCCGCCGATCTAATCAGTCTGGATCATATCTTGAACATATTTGTGATGCAGTACAAATGGTAATCAACCGGTTTAAATTCGCATCTGAAGTTTAATCAGTTCCGCAGTCCTCATAAATACTACCCTGATCCGTCCGCAGACATAACAAAGCACTTTAGCTTGCAATCATAACCAATTATTTATTAAGTATATTTTATTTTCTTTAACTTCCGGCCCTAACCCATTGTCCTGTAAAGAGAAATCCTGTTTTTATCGCTTGACCACTATGTTTTTATCCAATATAGTGGGCACAAGTGGTAAAAAGTGGGTAATAGTGGGGGTGGGAAATGTTTCAGGGGGCGGCACAACTCAGCC